>Ga0208135_100029_pt1 | contig 144798 bp, 133 predicted proteins | sample AntDeeMetag02WF5_FD_184757 | JGI IMG/M metagenome (GOLD analysis project Ga0208135, IMG submission 184757) | Saline lake microbial communities from Deep Lake, Antarctica - Antarctic Deep Lake Metagenome 02WF5 (SPAdes) (version 2) | ecosystem: Environmental > Aquatic > Non-marine Saline and...
TCCGCTCGTCCGGGTCGACACCGACCTCGGTGAGGAGCTCTCCTCCGATGGCGGTGTACTGCATATTCTGGTCGAACAGACCCACAGCACCGTCAGGGAAGTTCTCCACGAGCGTCCGATACCGCCGTTCGCTCTCCTCGAGCTTCTGTTCATACTCTTTGCGATCGGTGATATCTCGGAAATATACCGACACGCCCGTGTCAGACGGATAGAGCCTCGCCTCAACCCAGAACTCGAGGGGATCGTAGTGCAGTTCGAAGCTCTGGGGCTCCTGAGTATCCAGTGCCGTCTGAAAGGCATCCCAAACCTCGGTGATCTCGGCGGCTTCGGGGAACATCTCCCAGAGCGTCTCGCCAAGCAGGTCGTCCTCAGAGGCCTGAAGCAGCGCTTCGGCTTGCTCGTTGACGTGGGTGAACCGGAACTCCTCGTCGAGCGCGTAGAACGCATCGGTGACTCGCCCCAAAATCTCGTCGAGTTCGGTCTCCAGGCGCTTGCGTTCTGTGACGTCGATGATAACTCCCTCGAGTACCTCCAGATTCCCGGATTCGTCGTATATCCCGTGTCCGCGTTCTCGGACCCATCTCACGTCCTCAGTAGCGGTTTTAATGCGATAGGTTACCAGAAACGAGCCCTCATCCTCGAGGCCTCGCTGGACGCCCTCCCAGAGCGCTTCGCGATCTTCCTCGAAGACGATGTCCGCCCCGTAGGATAGGTCGTCGCTTTCCAGTGCCTCGGGGTCGTACCCGGTCAGCTCCTGACAGCCTTCGCTGACGAACTCCATGGGCCACCCTGGCTCGTTGCGACAGCGGTAGACCATCCCTGGGATGTTATCCATCAGCGTCGAGAGCTGGCGCTCGCGCTCCTTGCGCTCGGTGATATCGCGATACACCCAGAGCCGTCCATAGTGGGTGCCATCCTCGCCGATGACCGGGGCGGAATACCGATCGAGCCATCGCCCATCCGCGAGGTGAATCTCGTCGCGACTCTCTGCTTCGGGGTTGTCGTAGAGGTATTCGATTTTTTCGCGGAATTCAGCCGGATCGGCGAGCATATCCAGAACGTATTCGAGGACGCGTTCTTCCGACCGTTCAGTCAGGATCGTCTCGGGAATATCCCACATATCAGCAAACTGCTGATTGTAGTAGAGGATGGTCCTGTCTTGGTCGACGACTAGTTGCCCGTCGAGAGTCGTCTCCGCTTGTGCTTCCAGGAGCGCTTCCCTGAAATCGAGTTCTCGCCTGTGCTCCCGTTGCTCAGTAATGTCACGGAAGTAGACAGAGATACCGGTTTCGGAGGGGTAGACACGCATCTCGACCCAGACGTCAAGGGGGTCGTAATACAGCTCGCGTTCGGTGGACTGTTGCGTCTCGAGTGCGTCGTGGAACGCGTCATAGAGCTCCGTCTCCTTGCTGCCTGGATGTGCCTCCCAAATCCGTTCGCCGAGTAGGTCCTCGGCATTGGCTTCGAGGAGTTTCTCGGCCCGCGTGTTGAGGTACGTGAACTGAAACTCCTCATCGAGTGCGAAGACGGCGTCGGTGATGCGGTCGAAGACTCGTGGTTCCGGGTCGACGTCGGGTGGCTCGACTGGATTTGGTTGCCCGGTCATTCGTTGTTATCAAGGTTGTGATAATGTTTAGAACTGGCGGAAATGGCAGTCGTAGGACAGTTATCGGTGGGGGAGAAGAGCAGTATATCCGACAAGCTACTGCGCGGATGAATCACCGCCTTTGATCGAAAGAAACGGGATCAGTGTAGGGGACTCGATGGAGCGGAGTGCAATTGTCGGTCAGATCTTCACCCGTCAGGTCGTCTGAACGTGTAGGTCGCGTCGTTAGCTTCGACCGTGAGGGATCCCGCGTCGTGGTCCACCACGAGGTCCGCCACCCCGTCGTGCTCAAAATCGTGCAGTGGCATCCCCGTCCTGACGTGACCGTGCTTCGACACCTCGACGTGTGCGGATCCGAAATCAATCCGAATCCGCTCGTCACCAGTAGTCATGTTGCCGGTCTTGCCAAACCGGCGCAATTCGTCGATTGTTGTTTCCCAATCACCTATCCGAATCCGGTTCGACATATGTTGTCATACGGTCACTACGAACTAATAACGTCTGGAGCAGCCACATTCCCGTCTCGATCACGCGTCTCGCCGTAAATCTCTCCGTCGAAATTTCCAGACTGAATTACTATCCCGGTCGCGACGAGATTGGAGCAGTGGGGCCGTAGCCAATTCCTGGGAGAGATGGTACCCACCACGGGCAACCCTGTCGGTCCAGCAGAACAGTACTCGACAGGCTGTTCATCGCATGTATCCCTCGGTTTGGTTACGATCGGCGGCGACGTGCTCGGCCACAAGGGACGGGTCGGTCCGTACCGGTCTCGCAGCCCGTCACCACCGGCCGGACTTCCGGCGGGCGACCTCTTCGGCGGTCTTGAGGAATACCGTCTCGAGTTCGTCGTTCGAGAGATCCCCTAACGGATGGTAGTGTTCTCATGGTTTTGTCATATTGTCTGAAAGGAAGTTAGGCTCTGACTGAGTCTAACTCACAAAAATTAATCGGCCAGCGGTATCTTCCATCGTGTCTGTGTAAACGGGCCACACGACGTTCAGGAGGTGTCTCAAGACCAATGAGCTCCTTCCCAGAACCCACCACTGACAGTGAGCACGTTGACTGCCTCGAGGAATACAACGACGAAACCCAGTCATGGACTTGAGCTGATCGTATCGAATCTTGAAGAAGTGATATATCGATTTCTTCATGTTGGCTGAGAAAACCATCAATAGGATGTATGAGGTGGTCCAGAAGCATGGAGACTCACGAGTGTCCGACGTGTGGCCGTGACGACTCTTTGAACGCAGAGAGCAATCTGCCCTAACAATCCTCAGTAGTTGAGTGTGATCGTGACGCGGACGCAGCGTTGAACGTCTTATGCGGGCGGACGATCCCACACGTCAACCTTCACATCCAGTCCCGCCTGCCGAAGCCTGTCAGCAAGTGGGTCACCGATACCTGACGCTGGCGTGAGAATCCCACCCGCGAGCGGTGAGTCGGTTTGGTCGCGTACCAGACACATCGCAGCTTCGCTGAGCATTCTCGCGGTCGCGCCATACCCCGGATCCCAATCGACGCTAATCTGACTCTCCACGACGAACGGGCCGTCAGTGGCGGTCCCACGGCCGAGTACGCGGACGGTGAAATACCCGTTTTCGATCTGCTCTCTCGTCGGCCCCTCGCCCGGCTCCGGGAACACGAATCGACGAAGTCCTTCTCGTGTCGGTCCGAACGCCATCCCAGCAGTAGCGACCGTGATCCCCGCCCAGACAGCGGTTGCACGTGCCAGGCCGCCGAGCCCGTCGCCCAGGGGCAGCACTTCTGTGCACTCGAACTCACGCCCCCACGGATACCCGAGCAGCGCGTTGCTGCGTCGAACGACCCGTTCGTTCATCATCGCCATCGGCGACGGAGCCGTCCACACCGATCGGAGGAGGTCCTTTTTCGGTCCGGACTGTGCGCCCGGATCGACGCCGTCACGCTCACCTTTCGGTGCCAACGAGTAGGGGTTCCGAAGCGTCTGCTGGGCCAGCGGGTCAGTCGACGCGGCGCGAAACACTTCGATTGCACTGGCCATCGTGCCACCGCTCACGCTCCCGCGACTGTCCTCCAGATAGATGTGTGCCATATCGCATGGAGTCCCGAACTCGTCGATGGCGAACGATTGAACGAGTTTCGTACCGAGATCAGAGGGGATCGAGTCGAACCCACAGCTGTGGACGATTCGAGTGCCTGCCTCGACCGCGTCGTCGTGGTATCGGTCGATCATCTCCCGCACCCAGTTCACCTCGCCCGTCAGATCACAGTAGTCCGTTTCGGCGGCGATGCATGCCTCGACGAGTGGTGTGCCATACGTCGTGTACGGGCCGACCGTCGTACAAACGACACGCGTGTCTTCGGCGATGGCATGAAGACTTTCCGGCTCGGTCGCGTCGCCGAGAACGATCGGGATGTCATCCCACGCAGAACGCCGTTTTCCGAGTGCTGTTTGCACTTCTTGGAGTCGACTCTCGCTGCGACCGCCGAGTGCGAGCGAGAGCTGGTCCGGTGTATACTGTGCAGTGAGATACTCGGCGACGAGGCGGCCAGCGACGCCAGTTGCCCCCCAGACGACGAGGTCGTGCTGCCGGTCAGTGTTCGACACAGGTATCGGTTGCAATTAGCGATCCATGGCCTCAACTGTTGGGTGGCGGCCAGTGCGATTGCTGCTTTTGAGGAGTACGACGTTCACAAGCGGGAACCACAGCTTCCCGACCACGGCTGAACCGATTTCTTCCTCACTGATAGAGACGAGTTACCCATATACGTTGAGGACTCCTGGGCGATAGCAACCCAGAGGTTCTGGTTGAGGGACATCCGGAAGTGTGCTTTCGTGCACTGAACGGCACATCACTCGAACACAGCAAACACACCGCGGCTGGAGTTGCGGAGTGATTGGCTGTACTCAGGAACGTCGATGAATACACACGTGGCGACTGGCGCACGGTTGCTCGGGAACTTGGAAGCGAGGGGCACAGAGTCGGTCTCGATGACGTGCTAGATGCGTTTGTACTTGCACTCACAGCCTGGGCGCCGAAAGAGGAGTTCCATCGACTTCTATCGGGCCTCTTCATGATGGGGAAGGGCTACCGATGCAAATGGTCTACCGGAGTAAGAGCGAACTCAGTCCTGAGTAGCTGTAGAGTGAACGCGGTGAGTCAGCTGTCTATATTGGGTGACTGGGCGAGCCCAATCTCCGTATCTTCAACAGTAGCGACGATGTTCCGCATTATCTGTGCGACTGTTCTAGTACGATTAGTCGTCGACACTTCGTTCGCATCTGGATTGTACTTGATGATGCCATAGTCATGGAGTATCGGCAGATGCGTATGACGAAGCCCGACATTCGATAACCGTCGGACCGTCTTCCCGACGGTCGGTGAGTCGACGTCGGCTTCTGCCGCTGCGACCTGTCGAGCCAGATCCTGTACCTTAACAGTCACATCAGCACTCTCTTGCTCGAGTTGGAGCGCAGAGAGCAACTCGAGTACGATCCGCCGGCGCTCTGCCTGGAGGAGGTCCAAGAGCGCATCTAACTCGCTACTCATGCCTGGACACCTCCAACAGGCGACTCGTCAACGATGACGACTCGAGCGGACGGCCCCTTCGCGTCCGTCCTCGATGCCGGGGCCGGCATGGGCGTGAGCACGCGCGTCTTTGCCGACCGGGCACAGCGGACGGTCGCGCTGGACATCAGCCGTAAAATGCTGCGCGAACTCTAGTCCGCGCCGCGCGTCGAGGGGAATTTCGACCACCTGCCGTTCGCCGACGGCACGTTCGACGGGGTGGCGTTCACCGCGTCGCTCTTTCTCGTCCCCGAGCCCGCGGTCGCAGTGCGGGAGGCCGCTCGCGTCCTGCGTCCGGGCGGGGTCGTCGGTGCCGTCGCGCCGCTCGGCTGGGTCACTGACGACGGAGATGACATTTTCGCCGCTCTCGACCGAGAGTGGCAGTCGCCCGCGGGGGCCGACGAAGTCGAGGCGGCGCTCGCCAACGCGTTCGATGTCTCTGCGGGCACCTGGCGGTTCGCGGCGACGGCCGCGGACGTCCGGCGCTTCCACGCCATCCCGGCAATGGCGGCGCGCCTCTATCCGAAGCTCGCCGCCGAGGAACGCGTCGCGAAGGCGCGCGATCTGCTCGACGACCTTGAGGGAACCGTCGAACAGCGGTAGCGATGGATCGTCGGCGTCGCCGGATGACGTTCTCCTCGGCGTTCGCGCCGAGGAGACGTCACGCGTCATGTCCGCGTTTTAGCGAGAGTGCCGTCCGATCGAACTCACAGACCAGCGGCTCCTCCGGGTCGTTCACTTTGAACACTTCGACGTGCATGGTGACGATGCCGCGCTCGCCGTCGCTGGTCTCTCGTTTGTCGGTCACCGTCGACTGGACTCGGATCGTATCGCCGTGGAAGACCGGATTCGGGTGCTCGACGTTGTCGTACGAGAGGTTCGCGACGATGGTGCCGTCAGTGGTGTCGGGGATCGTGAGCCCGACGGCCAGGCTCATCGTGTAGAGGCCGTTGACCAGCCGCTCGCCGAACTCGGTGTCGCCAGCGAACTCCGCGTCGAGGTGGAGCGGCTGCTGGTTCATCGTCATATCGCAGAACTGCTGGTTGTCGCGCTCGCTGATCGTCCGTCGCTTCTCGTGTTCGATGGTCTCGCCGACCTCAAACTCCTCGTAGTAGCGTCCCGTCATGGTCAGAGGATAGTCCCGTGTTTCTTGTCAGGCAGGTCCTTTTCGACGTTCTCGTAGAACGCGAAGCGGTTGGTGAGCTCCTCCCGCAGGTCGCTCGGCGGGACGATCTCGTCGATGACGACCTCACTGGCCATCCGGTGGATATCGATGTCCTCGCGGTACTCCTCGCGGAGTTCCTGCTCGACGCGTTCGCGCTCCTCTTCGTCGTCGATCTCGGCGAGCTTGCGCGCGTAGACGGCGTTGATCGCCGCCTCGGGGCCCATGATAGCGATCTCGCCCGAGGGGAGGCCGATGACGCTCTCGGGATCGTACGCCGGGCCGGACATCGCGTAAATGCCCGCGCCGTAGGCCTTCCTGACGACGACCGACTGCTTGGGAACCGTCGCCGAAGAGGTGGCGTAGATCATCTTCTTACCCTGCTCGAGGATGCCCTCTTTTTCCACCTGCGAACCGGCCATGAATCCGGGTGTGTCACAGAGGTAGAGCAGCGGGACGTCGTAGGCGTCACAGGTCCAGATGAACTGGGCTGCCTTCTCCGCGGCATCCGGGAAGATCGCACCAGCGCGGTGGGCCGGCTGGTTGGCCACGATACCGACCGGACGGCCGTCGATTCTGGCGAAAGCGGTGATGATCTCCGGGCCATACTCGGAGCGCAACTCGAGCGTCGATCCGGAGTCGACGATCCGGTCGATGACGTCGAACATGTCGTAGCCCTTGTTGGGCTCTTGCGGGACGATCGCGTCGATCTCCGCCGGGGAGTCGGCTGGCGCGCGACCGTCGGTTCGCGGCGGCTTCTCGTCGCTGTTGTCCGGTAGATAGCCGATGAGCTGTGCGACCAGCTCTCGGGCGTGCTCCTCGTCCTCTGCGATAAGATCCGCGCTCCCGGAGTACTGCGCGTGTACGTCCGGACCGCCCAGCTCTTGGAGGGCGATCTCTTCGCCAGTGACCATCTCGACCATTCGCGGGGAAGCGATGGCCATCGCACTTACGTCCCGGACCATGACGGTGAAGTCCGCGAAGACGGGCGTATAGGCCGCGCCGGCGATACAGGGGCCGTAGAGGACGCAGATCTGGGGGACTCGGCCGGAGAGCATCGAGTGATTGTAGTAGTACTTCCCGATTCCCTCGCGATTGGCGAAGAAGCCGGTCTGCTGGTCGATCCGGCCGCCCGAGGAGTCCATCAGGTACAGCACCGGCTTGCCCGTTTTCAGGGCTCGCTGTTGCATCCGGAGGAACTTCTCGACGCCCTTGGCGGCCATGCTCCCGCGTTTGACCGTGTAGTCGTTGGCCATGAAGTGGACGTCTCGGCCTTCGAACTCGGCAGCGCCCGTAATCAAGCCGTCGGCCGGCAGCCGGTCGTCGACGTCCTCGTCGGCGTTCGCGCCGTCCGGATGCCAGTCGTCGAACGCCGCGAACTTCCCGTCCTCGAAGTGGAAGTCGTCGCCGAACCAGAGGTCGATCCGGTCGCGGACGAACAGCTTCCCCTGCTCGGGCAGCTGGTCGCGGTACTTCTCCGGCCCGCCCTCGAGGATCTCGTCGATCTCCGCGAGCAACGCCTCCTCGCGGGCCGTCGGGCCGAGGTCCGCGTTCGGTACGGTCCCGCCAGTCGCGTCGGGTCCGCCGCCGGCAGCTGCATCGGATCCGTCGTCGTAGGACGCGCTGCCGAGTTCGTCGCCGCCGTCGGTGACGACGGTCACGTCGTCCCGGTACTGCGAGGCCATCGCTTCGGCGATCGCCCGCGCCTGTGCTTCGGTCGCATCGTCGGAAATTCTGACTCGCATCGTGTTCACTTCAGCGTAACGAGGGTGTCCTCCATGTCGACGGAGTCGCCCTCCGAGACCGGAACCGATTCGACCGTCCCGCCGCCAGCGGCGACCACGTCGTTCTCCATCTTCATCGCCTCGAGCACGCAGACGACATCGCCGGCCGCGATCTCGTCGCCCGGCTCGACGGCGACCGAGAGGATGGTCCCCTGCATCTCAGCGGTGATGGCGTCGGCGGTGGCGGCCTCGGGAGTCGTATCCGTACCGGCCCCGCCGGAACCGGTGTCTGCCTCACTGTTCTCGGCCACCGTCCGCGGGGCTCCGTCCTCGATGACGACATCGAACCGCCGGCCATCGACTTCGACGGTAACTGTCGCGGTCCCCGTCTGCGTGCCGTCGCCGCCGGTCGCCTCCGCTGGCCCCCAGCGATCGACGGCCGCCTCGAGCGCATCGTCGTCGAGCTCTCGATCGAGATACTTCGTGGTATGTTCCCCGGTGATGAAGGTATCGTCGTCGAGCATCAGCCGGTGGAACGGAATCGTCGTGTGTACGCCCTCGATGTCGAAGTGTTCGAGCGTCCGCTTCGAGCGTTCGAGGCAGTGATCGCGGTCGTCTCCTCTAACGATCAGCTTCGCGATCATCGAGTCGTAGTCGCCGCCGATCTCGTCGCCCTGCGCAACCGCATGGTCGAGGCGGACGCCGATACTCGCCGGTGGCCTGTAGGTGGTCAGCCGACCGGGCGTGGGCGCGAAGTCGGAGGCGGGGTTCTCAGCGTTGATTCGGTACTCGATCGCGTGGCCGGCGATCTCGACATCGTCTTGGTCGAACGTGAGTTCCTCGCCAGCGGCGACCCGCAGCTGCCACCGGACAATATCGATGCCGGTTACTTCTTCGCTGACGGTATGCTCGACCTGAATTCGAGTGTTCACCTCCATGAAGTAGAACTCGCCATCTTCAACGAGGAATTCGACGGTTCCGGCGTTCGTGTACTCAGTGTCACGGACGCCCTGACGGGCGGCCTCGCCGATCTCCGTGCGCAGCTCCTCATCGAGCGCCGGGCTCGGCGCCTCCTCGATGACTTTCTGGTGGCGCCGCTGGAGCGAGCAGTCGCGCTCGCCCAGGTGACGGACGTTGCCGTGGCGGTCGGCGATCACCTGCACCTCGATGTGCTTTGGCGCGTCGAGGTACTTCTCGACGTAGACCGAGTCGTTGCCGAAGTACGCCTCGCCCTCGCGCTTGGCGCTCTCGAGGGCGTCCTCGACTTCGGCCTCGCTGCGGACGATCTTCATGCCGCGACCGCCGCCGCCGCCCTCGGCCTTGATAGCGATCGGATACCCGAACTTGTCGCCGAGTTCGCGAACTTCTTCGGCGTCGTCGACCGGCTCGGTTGTCCCCGGGACGACCGGGACGCCGGCTTCCTGCATAACGGATCGGGCCTTCGTCTTCTCACCGAGCGTTTCCATGGCGTCGCTTGGCGGACCGACCCACGTGAGCCCGTCCGTCGATTCGACGCGACGAGCGAACTCGGCGTTCTCCGCGAGGAAGCCATAGCCGGGATGGATCGCGTCTGCACCGGCCCGTTCAGCGACGTCCACGATCGTTTCCTGATCGAGGTACGAGTCGCTGGCGGGTGCCGGACCGACGTTGTACGCTTCGTCGGCGTACTCGACGTGGCCGGCGTTGCGGTCGGCATCGCTGTAGACGGCCACCGTCTCGAGACCGAGTTCTTCGCACGCCGCCATCACGCGCACTGCGATTTCGCCGCGGTTCGCGACGAGTACTTTCTCGAACATGGTCAGTAGGACTTGGGGAAGCCGAGCTGCTGGCTGATGTGGTTGTACGCCATCTGCTGGGAGACCGGGGCCAAACGCGTGAGATTGATCTCGCGCCACCAGCGCTCGACGTCGTACTCCTTCGCGTAACCCCAGCCGCCGAAGGCCTGCATCGACTGCTTGACCGCCTCGATGCCGGCGCTGACGGCCGTCGCCTTGGCGACGTTAGTCTCGTAGCCGCAGTCCTCACCGTGATCGTAGAGCCAGGCGGCCTTCTCCCGCATCAGCGCGGCCGTCTCCATCCGCGCATAGGCTTGCGTGATAGGGAACGAAACGGCCTGATGGCTGCCGATCGGGGTACCGAAGACTTCGCGGTCGTTGGCGTACTTGACGGCGGTCTCGGCAGCCAGCTTCCCAATCCCCGTTCCGGCCGCGGCGAAGCCAATCCGCTCGGGATTCAGCATATCGACGAGCGCCCACCAGCCCTCGTCTTCCTCGCCTAGGAGGTTCTCTTCGGGGACTCGAACGTCCTCGAGGAACACCTCACAGGACTTCGAGTAGTTGATACCGTGTTTGGGAATCGGTGAGACGTCGATACCGGGGTCGTCCATGTCGACGATGAACAGACTGATGCCGTCAGTGCCGCGGTCGACCTCCGCCAACGGGGTCGTCCGCGTGACGATGATCATGTTGTCCGCTCGGTCCGAGAACGTGATCCACGCCTTCTGCCCGTTGAGGACGTACTCGTCGCCGTCCTTCTCTGCGCGCGTTGCGACGTTTAGCGTGTTCGTCCCCGCCTCTGGTTCGGTGATTCCGATGGAGAAGTTCCGCTCGCCGTTCGCGATGTCGGGAAGGTAGGTCTCCTTCTGGGCCTCGGTCCCGTTCTCGCGGATCCCGACGGCGGCCATGCCCGCAGTGAGTACCAGATACCACGTGCCGGCCATGCCACAGCCCTCGGCGCAGAGCGTTTCCATCGTCAACCCCATCTCCTGCATCCCCATACCGGCGCCGTCGTACTCCTCGGGGACCAGCAGGCCGTGGAAACCGGCCTCCGACAGCTCGTCCCAGAACCTCTGGGCGAACTCGCCGTTCTCCTCTTTCTCTCGCCAGTACTCCGGTCCGTATTCGGCCGCGACCGACTCCGCGGTCGACCGGATCATCGCACGTTCGTCCGTAGATTCGAAATTCATCGTACAGTGTGTCGAATAGGTGTTCGTAGCCGGTTCGCCTCGAGCGGCGATTGCTTACGGCGACGCCTCGGTCTCTTCCTCGGCCTCGTCTTGGAGTTCCGTCCGGCGGATCTTCCCGGTGACCGTCTTCGGGAGTTCGTCGCGGAACTCGATCTCGCGGGGGTACTCGTGGGCCGACAGTTCATCGCGCACGTGGTTCTTGATGCCCTCCTTGAGATCCTCTGAGGGCGTTGCGCCCTCACTGGGAACGATATAGGCCTTCACGATGTTCCCTCGCTCCGAGTGGGGCTTGGGCACGACGGCGGCCTCGGCGACGCCCTCGTGTTCGCCGAGCGAACTCTCGACCTCGAACGGGCCGATCCGGTAGCCCGAGGAGAGGATAACGTCGTCAGCACGCCCCTCGAACCAGAAGTAGCCGTCTTCGTCTTTATGCGCGAGGTCGCCCGAGAGGTACCACTCGCCGTCGGGACCGTCGACGAAACACGATGCCGTCTTCTCCGGCTTGTTCCAGTACTCGGCAAAGAAGCAGGGGTAGTCTCCACGTTGGGCGATCTCGCCGGTCTCGCCGGGCTCGAGTACTTCGCCCGTTTCGGAGTCGACAATGTCGGCTTCGATTCCGGGGAGCGGTTTGCCCATCGAGCCGGGCCGGACCTCCATCGTCGGGTAGTTGTTGATGATCATGTTGCCCGTCTCCGTCTGTCCATATGTGTCGAGGACGGTCACGCCGAGTTCGTCCTCGGCCCACTCCACGACGCCGGCGCTGAGCGGTTCGCCGATCGAGAGCGCGTGGCGCAGATCGAGGTCGACATCCTCCAGTACCTCCTCTTTCTCACGGAGCATCCGGTAGGCCGTCGGGACCGAGAACAGGACGTTGATCGGGTACTCGTCGAGCAGCTCGGCCCACTCCTCCGGGTCGAACTCGCCCTCGTAGGTGAACAGCGACGCTCCCCAGAACCAGGCCCCGAGTGTGTTGATGGCGCCCGTCAACCAGCCCAAGTCGCCGGTACTCCAGTAGAGGTCGCCGGGCTGGAGGTCGACGGCGTACTTCTGGGTCGCGGCGACGCCGGCCACCCAGCGGTGCTTGTGCAAAACGCCTTTCGCCAGCCCGGTCGTCCCCGACGTGTAGTACAGCAGCGCGTCGTCTTCGCCGCCGGTTTCGGCGGCGTCGTACGCCGTGCTCGCATCGTCGAGCGCCGTGTTGAACACGACGTCATCGGCGGGTGCGCCGCCGCCGCGGTCGACGGTGATGACGTGTTCGACCGACGGAGCATCGCTGAGCGCGTCTTCGACGGTGTCACGGTTGTCGGTCGTCGTGACGACGACCTTCGCATCGCAGTCGTCGAGTCGGTAGGAAATTCCGTCCGGTCCGAAGCGCTCGTTGACGCTGCCCCAGACGGCACCTCGCTTGAGCGTCCCGACCAGCGCCACGTAGTGTTCCTGAATCCGTGGCATGTACGAGAACACACGATCGCCCTGTTCCACGCCGAGTTCCTCGAGGACGTTCGCGAACTGGCTCGAGCGATCGGCCAGCTCCCAGAAGGTCATCTTCGTGAGTTCTCCGTCGGTGTCGACCTGATAGAGCGCGACCTTCTCGCGCTCGCCGGCGTGTCGGTCGGCGACCTCATGTGCGATGTTGAGTTCTCCTGGTGCGTCCCAGTCGGCTTCCGCATAAATGTCTCCCCACGAGAACGTCTCCCGTTCGGCCTCGTAGTCGGACAGATTGTGGCTGGTCACCATACACGGCCCCGGATTCCGTTCCCCGATATAACTGTACTGGTAAATTCTGCGACGAAAATGGACACATGCTTTATACAACTCACCATGATTGAGGAGTTGTACTGCTCTCGTATTGCGTAAACGCTATCGTTTACGGACAATAAGAAAATAAATGTATATGTGATTGGATTTGGAGGGCCGTCTCCGCACCTCAGCTACCGTTCCGGTCGTCGTCGAGTACCGTGTCGTGACAGTCTGTCCATGTCTTCCGAGCGGCATCGTGGACGGACTTCGGGAACGACTGTTCGAACGAGACCCGCGGGGCGATGTACGAGTCCTCCCAGCGAGGGTCCCAAGCTGCGTTCACATACAGTCGAGCGCCAGTCGTCCCGTCCTGGCGATACCGTGGCCGTTTCGCCGCTGGTGCGGACGGTTCGCTGAAGATCCAGTCTCGAGAGGGATGTGCTTTTACCCAGATATCGCCGAGGACGCGTCCGAGGTCCCGCGGCGAGACATCCTCGTCGACGACGACGACGGTGTCGAACAGCGACGAGAAGGTAAAGAGGAGGTTGGTGAGTTGCCACTCGAAGCCCGCGTAGAGGACGTCCGTGGCGACGAAACAGATGCCGAGTTCGGCCTCCGCCGGTAGCAGGACCCACTCGACTGGCGAGATCCCCCAGTAGTCGTTGACGCGACGGTACAGCGTCGCCGCCGTCGCCAGTCCCGCGAGCTGCAGGTCGTCCGCGAGCGGTCGTTCGACGGGTGAGAACGGGATCACCGGATCGTCGGTCGCGATCACCCGCTCGACGGAGAGAGAAAGCGGCGTACTCGAGACGCCGTGTTCCCACGCCTCACGTCGGTCGGACTGGAAGTCAGGGCGTCGATCCGCGACCGTCGTCTCGACGACCAGTTCCGTCGCGCTCGGAACGAGGCCGCCGTTCGTCGGGACCAGGGGGACGTCATCCGCGACTCCGCAGGCCTGTACCGGTACCTCGATGCGTCTGGTCACGGCGAGTAGGTAGGTGGCGGCCAGGGCTGCCGGCGGTACGCCGAGCGCGATTGAGAGCGTCCCGTCGTCGTCCAGCAGCGACGACAGCGCGGCCGGCGTGCGTACGCGGAGTTTGTCGTCGCTGATGACGGATCCGTAGATCGGGCCCCAGTGTGATCCCTCGGCCGTCGATACCGACGCGACACCCAGCGTCAGCGAGGACCAGACGTCGTCGGTGGCTTGGGGCAGACGCAACTCCTGTACGCTATCGACGGTGTGCGACGCCGCCTGCCCGGCGTACGTCGGCTCCGCGTCGCCGCCGGCCGGACCAAGTCCCGCGATCGTCTCGAGTACGGAGACGAGCGACGCCTCGGGATCCAGTCCGAGGCCCAACGCCAGCCGCGACCACGGCCGTGACTCCCGGCACTGCATCTGGTCCGGACCGCTGAGCGTCCCGCTGGCGAGATCGACGCCGTCGGCTCGTTCGTACCGGAGCGCCGGCCCGCTCGCGCGGAGCGCCTCCGCCGCGACTACGTTCGGAGGCACGTCAATGGGGTCCTCAAGAGTCACTAGATCCCCGTTGCTCGCCAGCCCCTGCAGGTACTGTGCGAACGGAATCATTCGGACTCACCGCCTTCGTCCCCGAGAAGATCGAACGACTCCGGCGAGAGCCCCGCGTCGACGAGGACTTCCTGCGCTCGCGCTCGCAGCGCTTCGTCCTCGGATCCGTTCGCCGTCGGCCGGTCGGTGGTCGCATCGATGTACGCTTTCGCGGTCTTGGCCTTCGAGGTGCCGACATCAGCGCTCCCCTTCTCGTCGGGGGTCTGGTAGATATTGAGCGGCACTTTCGGCATGCGCTCGACGCCGAACTGGTGGAAGTCGGCATCCGGGTCTGACTCAAGCGCGATCGCCGTCAGTACGGCTCGCGGGTTGAGCGGGTCAACGTCGGCATCGACGAACACGAAGAAATCGATGTGGAGCATCCCCCAAGTCGTGAAGATGAAGTTCGCTAGCTCGTGGAGGTAGCCCGGATACGGGCGGTCCGTCGCGATGACCCAGACGGTCCGGGAGGTAAACCGCCACGGGACGGCCAGCGAGACGTCGAAGCCGGCCGCTTGCAGGCCAAGCGTCGCGTCGGGGCCGGCCGCGGCCGTCTGGAGCGTACTGCTCGAGTTTTGCCCGTACCCGACGCCGGTCCCCTCGACGCAGAACGGCACCCGCGGCTCGGGACGGTGGGTAATCGCGTCGACCGCGAGTACGGGCATGGACCGCCGCGGGCCATTCATATAGCCGAAGTAATCGCCGAACGGTCCCTCGTCGAGCCGCTCGTTCGGAAGCACGCGCCCCTCGATAACCAACTCCGCCGTCGCCGGGACGAACAGATCACTCGTCTCGCAGGGGACGAGGTCTACGGGATCCTCTTTCAGGCCGCCCGCGAAAGCCGCCTCGCTCCGCCCCGTCGGAATCCACATCTCCGTGCTGCACTGAACGGCCGGTTCGGCGCCGATGACGACCGCAACCGGCATCGGTTCGTCGCGCGGTTCGTACTCGTAGTAGTAGCGGTTCGGCACCTGTTCGCCCGCGAGAAACAGCAGACTGGCGAGGGCATCGTCGTGGAGCATCATTCGATGGTTCGACCAGTGTCCCCACTGTGTCTCCGGGTCCGGCGCGACAACAGTGTGGAGATTCGAATATCGCCCGCCGTCGCCCTGATGAATGTACGGCCAGGGAATCGACAGGAGGTCGACCTCTGTCCCGACGTGAACGGCCTCCTTACAGGCCGCCGAATCTCGATCGACGACCCGCGGCTCTCGAGGTGATCGGAGCCGATCGACGACTGCCTCGTAGTACGCCGTCCCGGAACGCACGTCCGGCAGTCCGAATGACCGCGCGAGGAACTCCCACGGCCGGCACTGGGGGCCGCGGTACGGGTCGCCGACAAGCGCTGCGTCGATCGCGGTCTCCTCGACCGATTCGAAGATCGGTACCTCGCCGTCGTTTCGGTTGGCGAGGGTTGTGACCGCGCTCGCCTCGAGGTCCCACGACACCAACTCCGAGATCGAGACGAGGTCGTCCGCGTCCTCGAGGAGTTGGAGATACTCCCGGAACGAGTCGGTCACCATAACTACTCGTCGCCCGCGAGAGCGCGCCGAAGTGGATCGGCTTCGAACTCGGTTCGGACGTCCTCGTACGCCTCCAGCAGGTCGGACCGGTTCTCGGCGAGATACTGGAACGCGATCTTCCGGAGCGCCTCAGCGGTGGAGTCGTACTGCTCCGATTCCACGAGATAGCGCAGCACTACTTTGAGATCGTCCGAGCGGGTGTTGACGATGTTCGAAGTCGTTTCCTGCTCGCTCGCCAGCCGACGCAGCAGATCGTCGTCGATCCCCAACGAGTCGATCTCGTCGATGAGTTCGACGTATCGTTCCTCGCTAACATTCTCGTGCGGTCCGGTGACGACCCGCAATGGCCGTGGATCGGTGAGGTCATCGGGTTCTCGAGCGATCCGAACTCGAGCCTCGAAGATTCGCTTCGTCTCGGCGTCGGTGATCTGGAGCGTTGTCTCCGTCGTCTCCTCATCGGGCAGATGTTCCGCTGCTGTGATATAGTGGTTCGACATACCCTCCCCGTTTCTGTGGTCCGTGTCTCGCGGTATCACGCACCGTCTCTTTTCATTCTCGACCTACTTCAAAAAGGAGGGTCCGCTAAGGGTAGTCCTTAGGACCCGCGGATCAGAGGGGAATTATGGCGGTAGCAAGGCAAAATCCGCAACTTTGGCCGAGGATATCAAACTGTCGGTAGTTCGGCATCCGTAATCGAAACGGCGTCCTCCTCGAGCGTCACGGCATAGGCGCTTCGGAAACCTGCGTTGAGGCAAGGCGTCCCGGCAACGGTCGCGACGCCCTCGCGCTCGTGAATATGCCCGCACGCAACGAACGAGAGCTCGTGTTCAGTGAGTACGTTCTTGAGCGCGATCGAGCCCCAGTGGCGGCCGCCAATGCGCGGGACAGACTCCGCGACGCGATCGAGCGAGGTGTCGAACGGTGGGACGTGAGTCAGCACGATCTGTCCGGTGCTCGGTTCGGTCCCGGTCGCGAGCGACCTGAGCGTCCCGTATCGCTCGGTGTAGGTCTCGAACTGACTCTCGAACCCGTCGATTCGGTTTCGTAATTCGGCAAGCGTCGCGTCCGCTTCGTTGCTGCCGGCGCGGGCGAGCGTCCGCTCGAGCCACACGTCCGGGTCGTCCAGACCAGCCACCGCTTCCGGATCGTATCGGACTTCGGGGCCTACGTCGAAGGTCTCACTTCCGAACCCGACCACGTGGGACCCCTCGAGCGCGGCCGTCTCGCGATGGAGGTCCCGTCCTCGCGTCGTCCCACGGATCAGGTCCGCGTGCCGACGGTAGTCGTGGTTGCCGGGGACGGTTAGAATCGGAACGCCGAGTTCGTCCAGTTGCCGAAAAAAGGCCCGTGCTTCCTCGACGCCAACCAGTTCCTCCTGCTGTGGTTTCCCATCGGTCACAGTCACGCGGGAGTGAGCGACGTCGCCGACGGTGAGGACCGCGTCGAATCGATCCCACGACGGATGCGGGTCGGCGTCGAATCCGTCCTGGCCGAGGTGGAGGTCTCCGAGTACGAGCAGTTGCATTCGGATTCGCATCGAATGAACGACACACAGCGGCTTAATACTGCGTCCGGTCGCCGGGCGGTTTCTGGACTCGAAACCGGCTCGCGACCGTCGGACGCTCGACGGAGACCACGGCCGACTAGTCGACTGACAAAACGGTCACAAGCGGCCGTAATACACTTCTTTACCGCTGGTGCGTGGAGTCACAGCCGCACCATGAGTACCGTCGACGTAGCGATCGGTGTAGACGCGGACTGCGTCGCTGGCTGGCTGGGTTCCTACGGAGGCGCAGACTCGCCTGCGGATCTCTCCAGAGGACTGGCCGCCGGGAACGAAGGCATTCCGCGTATGCTCGCGCTCTTCGAGGAGCAGGATGTCCAAACGTCGTGGTACGTCCCCGGGCACACGATCGAGACCTTCCGCGACGAGATCGAGGCGGTCGCGGCCGCCGGCCACGAACTCGGCGTTCACGGCTACTCCCACGAGAACCCGACCGACCTCTCGAGGGAACAGGAAGACGAGATCCTCGAGGTCTCGATCGAGCTCATCGAGGACGTCACCGGGTCGGAGCCGGTCGGTCACCGCGCCAGTTGGTGGGAGTTCAGCGAGAACACGCCGGAGCTGGTCGAGAAACACGGCTTCCTGTACGATAGCAGTCTGATGGAACGGATGTTCGAACCGGGCTGGATGCGCACGGGCGACAGCTGGGAGAAGATCCAGTACGACCAAGAGCCCGAAACGTGGATGGAGCCCTACCAGTACGGTGACGAGACCGACGTCGTCGAGATCCCGATCAGCTGGTACCGCGACGACATCCCGCCGATGCTGTTCATCAAGCAGCCGATCTACCACGCCGGGTACAAGGACCCGGAGATGATGTACGAGCAATACTACAAGCGCCAGTTCGACTACCTCTACGACCGCCGCGGCGCGGGCGTCTACACGTTCACGATCCATCCCGACATCCACGGCCTGCCCCACATGATTCCCCTCCTCGAGGAGTTCATCCAGTATGTCAAGGGCCACAAGAACGCGCGGTTCGTCACTCTCGAGACGATCGCCGAGACGTTCAAAGACGACCCGTCGATGTACGAGAGCGAGAGCGACTACGTCTGATCGCTCGGTGACCACGATCGGTCGGCCGACGCGAACGACGCCCGGATCGCCTTCGGGTCGTCGAACGCCTCGAGCGCCAGCGCAAGCCGAATTCTGGCCTGGTGTGCGGAGAGATCGCCAGCGAAGATCGCGCCGTACTCGCGGAGTCGATCCCCACCCCCGTTGCCGCCGTAGATCGGCGTGACCCGCCCTTCGAGACAGCGTGACGTGACCACGACGGGGATGTCCGCATCGATCGCGTCACGGATGGCATCGGCGACGCCCGCCGTCGCGTTCCCGAGCCCCGTTCCTTCGATCACGATGCCGTCTGCGTCGCGCTCGAGCGCGGCCTCGAGGAGGTCCCCAGTGACGGCGCTACCGCTCTTGATCGTGAAGACGGTCGCCGCGAGTGACGTCGTCTCGATCGGCCGCGTCTCGCTTCTCGGTGGCCGGTGGATCGCAACGCCGTTCCGATCGACTGTCGCGACCGGACCCGCATTTCTCGATCGGAAGGCCTCGAGAGCTGACGTATGGGCCTTCGTCACCGTCCGCGCGCTGTGGACCGTCTCGTTGAACGCGACGAACATACCGCCGGCACCGCGGTCGGCGAACGCCTTTCCGGCGTGTACGGCCGTCAGGAGGTTGTTCGGCCCGTCCGAACTCACCTCGTCCGGGCGACGCTGGGCACTCGTCAGAATTCCGGCGACTCTGGCCGAATGGTGACGTCGAGATAGTAGGCGGTCTCCTCCATCGTGTCCGTCCCGTGGGTGATGACGACGGCATCGACGGTAGGATCGGCGTCGAGTTCGTCGACGCGATCGGCGATCCCCTCGAGCGTCTCAGCGTCCATCTCGAAGCTTGGAATCTGTGCGACGGATTCAACCGAGAGCGTCGCGTACGTCTCGAGTTCGGGAACCGCTTCAAGCAGTTCTGGCCCCGTATGTGTCGGTTTTGCCCCAGTGTCCGTTTCCGTGCTCGCGATAGTTCCGCCTGTACTGAGAAGGGTGATGTTCATACTGGTCACATTCGCGCAAGCAGCCGAAAAAGTGAGCGGAGATTCGCGACCGTTCCAGCAGGAAGGGAGATAACGGCTCCGTAGCGATGTTTATCGCCTCTGGAGAGGTTGCAGCCGACAGGAATGTCTACTCCAAATACAATGCCGAGAATAACTACCCATACAAATTGTATGAGTCGGCCATTTACCGGCGCTACGCGGATGTCCGAAAGTCCGTGGTGTACGTTGCGTAGTTTTCGATCGCGTCTTCAAGGGCTGAGAGACGATAGAGTGCGAGTTCCCAGTCACTTGCGGTTTTCTTGAGATCCCGCGTCTGCGAAGCGGTCTCCGTCTCCGCGGCACGAGTACGCAGCTCGTCGGGTGAGTCCGCGTTATAGTCAGTTTCCCAGTCTTCGATTTTGGACTGTAACTCAATCTTCAACTGGATTAGTCCCTCACGGTCATGCTCTTCGAGAAGGTCCCGGAGTGTTTGTAACCGCGTGTGGAGTGGATCAGGGGAATAGAACGCGCCATCGTCGCGTTCTATCTTCAGCAGTACATTCAGGGCGACAAGTCGTTCAAGGTGATCTCGTGCTGTATTCTCCGCGACGTGGGCCTCCTCCGCGATACACGATACCGGACGCGGCTTGGAGACTGTCGACGCAACTGATTGAACCCGGTCGAACGCTGTTGTGTGTTCTTTCCAGGCTTCAACACCCGGGCTCTCGTCGGTCATGGCTCCCTGCAATAGATATGGCATAATAAATCTATCCTCAGGTAAGATGATTGGCACCATATTTTCGACTAAAAACTGAATAAAGAAATCGTAGGTGTCCAAGTCAGCATCCGTAGGTTTCGAAATCACACTTGATAATCCGGTCAGCGGCATGATGTTCACATTAGGTCGAAATGGGACTATACACCCAAATCAAACAACAGAAACCGGACGCTGTCCAGACATGGGCCGATTCTGCTGCATAAACTGGGCTCAGTACAGCAGACCTGATGTCCGCAGGAACCTACGAGACGACAGTCGACACATGAGCGATCGATCCGGTGTTCCGAGCGACCGCCCTGGCGAGATTCGACCGGACGTGTCCGATCTTGGGTGTCGATCACTCGGGACTATTGGACGTCGCACACGTTTTCCTGTGGATCGACTATCCGGAGTAGCGAGCTGACATACCGGACGTACTGGCACTCAACAAATAACAACCAGTTGGTAATAAATCCGTCCAAGAGCAGTAGTCCCTTCTCTCCGTCAACTACCCGTTCACCGCGCTTAGGGCCTGCACCTGCTTGCGATTCTGAAGAATCTGTTGCAGAATCGGTCTAGTAATTTATTCTGACGGTCGCTAAGCCCGGTCGGTTTCTTAATTCTCCTATAGGGGAACAAAGAGTACTGTGAGCGAGCAGATATACAATATACACTAATACGTAGTATTGATTTATGTTTATATTATAGCATTCAGAATAAGGGTTTTTAACCGGGTGGATAATATGCTGCTTCGCGCCAGATGACGAGTTCAAAATCACCTGCTGCCATCACCCAAGAGTTTCGAAGAGAACTCGGTGATACAGCAGAAGACGTCCAACGAACGTATAGAGACCTCCACACGTGGATGATCAATAAGGGGAAGAATCCGAGGCGAGAAATCGGGCTCAACGAATCAACGGCAAAGAACTACCTTAACCGTCTTGATCAACTCCATCGGTTCTCAATAACGTATTTCAACCCGGACGATCCTACGAAAATTGAGGACGAGCATGCCGACGCTCTCCTGTTGATGATTGATCGAGCAGAGATCACGAAACAACGAGGGAAGAACGAAGGCGAGGAGTACGGTGAATCGACGAAGCGAAAATTTTCTGACACTCTGGAGTGCTATTTCAGATGGCGGTATTACGAAGGGACGATGGACTACGAGTGGGAACCAAAAATCAACTTCAGTGACGAGGAAGGTGAATCCGCGTACCGATTCACCTACCGCGAACTGGGACTATTGTTTGAGGAAGCAGAGTCCTATGGCGCACTCCCATCGTACTACGATACACCTGTTGACGAACGGGAGAAAATGGATGGCCTCGTTGCACAGCGGCTTGGAATCCCGAAAGAGGACGTGACGCGAAACGATTGGTTGCATGCTGATTGGAGTGGGAAAGTCCACTCCATGGTGACCGTTGGGTTCGATGCTGGACTCGCACCGATCGAAATTGGAAACGCCGAAACGCATTGGTACGACCCGAAGTCGAACACGCTCAAAATCCCAACTGAGTACGCCTGCAAAGAACGTGGAAAAGAAGAGGTAGGCCTGTCAGACAGGTCTGGAGATGTGCTGAGTGGGTGGTTTCAGGAGCGACGTCACCTCGAAAAGTACGATGGGAGCAACAAGATCTGGCTCAATAGGGAAGGAAATCCCTACCAATCAGGGAGCCTTTGTCACCTCCTGCGTAATCTGTGCGAAGAAGCAGGGATCAAAACAGATGATCGGAGGATCGTCTGGTACAGTCTTCGCCAGACGATGGGGCGGAACGTGACCGCCGAGGGAGAACTGTCCGAAGCCAACGATCAACTGCGACACGAACGATACGAGACGATACAAGAGTCATACAACCAGACCCCAGTCGAAAAGCTGCAAACCCGTCTGAACGAAACCCAGCGAAAAGCAGAGAAGGCAGCAGCAGATCCAGAATACAACCCCTTCGCAGAAGAGGCAGACGCGACCTCGTCAACAGCCACTACGAACACTCAACCAGCACAGGAGACAAACGAGACAACTGCGGCGGTCTCCAAGACGCATGGCGGCGGCCTCCACATCGATGCGGTGGTTCCGGATTCGACTGAAGCCCGTGTCGATATCACGAGGCAAATCCTTCAAGACGGGACAGAGGAGTAACGCTGCCCCACTATACTGGGAACTACCCCATTCGATCTAGCGCGTTCTTCCGGTCTTCGACCGGTGCTTGATCGTACTTCATCGTTGTTTCTGGCGACTTATGACGGAGTTGTGTCTGAGCAGCCGCGAGTCCTTCCTCACGCGCCATATACGTTCCTGTAGAATGTCTGATAGCATACCAACTCATTTGCCGATTCTCGGTGGAGATCCCTGCAATCTCACAGAGCCGGTGAAGCAAATTCCGGAGTGACGAGGTCTGGTACGGGTTGCTCCTTCTCGTCAACCAAAGCGCATCCGTGTCATCGTACTTTTCGATCGTTGCTCGTTGTGTCAACCAGCGATCCAGCATCTCGACAGTCTGGGTCTGGAGACTAACGATCCAGTGCTCTGTATTCTTCGAGGACTCTTCTTTCGGGATTCGAAGGACACCGTTGTCGACGTCCACCCACGACGTTCGTGCGCGTTCAACCTCGATCGGGCGTAGACCTCCATCGAGGCTCGCGGCAACAAGGCTTGGTGTCTTCCATTTGTTCGCGCGTTCCCAGTCTGCTTCCGTCACTTCTGTTTTCGGCTTCTCGAAACGTTGTGCCAGGTACGCAACCCACTGATCTCGTTCGTCACCGTGGACGCTATCACGACTAGGGACACTTCCATACTCCAGTGACGCATCACGGATAGCAGTCCGCTCTTCGCGCGTTAAGTAATCCCGTGGCGTCGTTGATTGGTTTTTGCGGGAGAACGTAATCTCTGGCTCCCACTTGTCTGCTCCGCGTTGATGATGGCGCCACTTGTAGAGCATCATCAAAGCCTTTCGACACGAGTTCTTGTGTGCGTTTGACTTCTGTTGGCCAGCTAAGTGGCGCAAGTAATTGTCAGCGTGGTCGTGAGTAAGGTTCGTGGTGTACCCGTCTTCCTGATCCCAGACCCAGCGGTAGAACTGGTCCATTCGGAACGCACGATTGCTGACGGTTGTTTTTGCGTACCCATCAGCTGTTTTCGGATCTATGCCGAACGTTAACAACCAATCAAGACACTGTTCTCGCTCACTCCGATAGTTGAGGAATTGTCTCTCATTTAGCAATTCTTCTGTCGGCCCAGGGATGAGCGTGATGTCTTCGAGGGGGTCGGTTGCCTGGTCCGCGTCTTTCATTGCCTGACCTCCGTGACGGGAACCCAGGTCGTTGCCTCTCGATTTCGCCAATCGCAAGACGGCGGCCGATTTTCCCCCTTAAACTTCATTGCCTCACGACGCAGTGGAATCGCAAGACGGCGTCGGGGTCGATGGACCATCTGAACCGCATTGCCCGTGAACATACGTTTACCTGTGGTTAGTTCACGGTGAAAACCACGAGAATGCGGCGGGGTAGGATGCTCCGACTGGGATTCGAACCCAGGTCATTGCCGTGAGAGGGCAATATGATTGGCCGGACTACACCATCGGAGCGCGACGCGCCGTCTCGTTCCGGGCCCTGCGCCGCGGTGGTACACAGGACATCGGAGCGGGCGTCGTCTCTATTCAATCGTTGCGCAGTACGATGTTTAAGGATTCCGTTTCATTTCGGGGCTGTCGATCCCTGCCATGCGAGAGCGGATCAGTGGCCGACGTTTCGTCGGTAGTCGCTACTCGTCGAACGGCGACTTGGTCGCTTCCGGTTCGAATCCCTCGAGGCTGATGATGTTTTCGCGGCCAACGCGGAGCTTGCTGATGGTGCCGTCGTCTTCCATATCGGAGAGCAGCATGCTGACCTTGGACTTCGACCAGCCGGTTTCCTCGACGATGTTGACCTGTTTCATCCGACCGCCGTTCTCCTGGATGAGCGTGACGACGCGGTCCTCGTCCGTCATGAGTTCCTCGTCGGAGAGTGGTTCGGGCTCACCGTCGGACTCACCATTCGTGTCGGCCGCTGCTGGCGGCGGCGCCGAACCGTCGGTAGAATCGGACGCTGTAGCGGCGACTTCCTCGCTACCGGGCCCGCGTCGTCGGTACCAGACCACTGCTGCAACGCCGATGCCTACACAGAGGAGGGCACCGACGAAATACCAGCCCAGACTGAGATCACTCATCGTCGCGAGGAGTCCGGTTTCGGCACTCCCGGCGCCGGGTCGATCGAACACCGCCCGGGGCCGGCCATCGATAAACTCTCGCTGGCCGCTCCACCGAACCGACGTCGCGTCCTCGAGCGAGGTGCCGGCGTACTGTCCGTCGTCGGGTTCGATAGATCGGAAGGTGAGATCGCCGCCCGCCTCGATCACGATCGCCTGATTGGATGCGAGCGGGAGACGTTCGAAGACGTCGCCGACGACGATCCGGTCCGCTTCGACGACGCCAAACTCCGTCCAGGTAAACGACATTTCGACGACGCCCGTCGCGGTAGATTCGTTCCCGGAAGCACCCGTGGCAGTGAACTGTTCTTCGACCTGCGCTGAGCGACGGAAGTTCGTCGCGTCCATCTCTCGACCGGTCGTCTGTGCACCGATTTCGGTCAGGGTACGCGATTGATTGGTGAATCCGTCGTACAGATCCGTCTCGTTGGCTTCGAACTCCTCGGCGAAGGCCTCGAAGTTCTCCCTGGCAGCGGTCGCGTTGTCATCGTTCGCGAACAGCCGTTCGTATCTGAAGGTCCACGTCGCGCTGCCGTTCTCGTGGACGGTGATCTCGAACGTCGTCTCGTCGAAGTCCTGCGTTTCCTGGGTAATGAGCGGGCTCCCGTCTGCCTGGGCGACCATCGTCGCGGATCGCGTCTCGGTCGGAGCCGGCTCCGTCACTGATGGCGAAGCGGACCCAGTGTCGGCCAACGCGATCGGTCCGTAGACCCCGGTCACGAGCGCGAGGATAAGGAGAACGACGAATCCGACGGAGCCCGGCCGGTTCATTCGTCTACTCAGTACGTGCCAGAGCTAAAAATCCTTGTGAATAGCGGGATAGATGCAAATCGGATCACAGACCGGATGATCGGTGGAGCATTTCCGAGAGCCATGTGCTCGGGACTATCCAGACACTGGACTGGATCGTGATGTCTTTGCTATCGCTGCTCAGGCCCGTGTCGATAGCCACAAATCACTCGACCGAGTAGCGCCAGCCATGATCACGAACCTCGCAGAAGGCGTACAGGCGTTTACCAGCAACGTCTTTCTCGTCCCCGGCGACCGGCCCGTGCTCGTCGATACGGGTGCGAACTTCGACCTCGTCGACGCCGTTCACGATCGAATCGACGACATCGACGCCGTCATCCTGACGCATACGCACCGCGATCACGTTGGAAACCTCCCGGCGGTGAAAGACGCCTTTGATGTCGACGCCTGGGGGTACGACACCTCAATCGACGGCGTCGACCACGCGATCGCGGACGAGGAGACGGTTCAACTGGGCGACCACGAGTACGTCGCGCTCCACACGCCGGGACACAAGGACGATCACCTCTGTTTTCACTCGAGCGACGCGAGCGTGTTGTTCGCGGGCGATCTCGTCTTCCAGAACGGGAGCTTCGGCCGCACCGATCTCGAGGAGGGCGACCGAGACGCCCTGATCGAGAGCATCGATCGGGTGCTCGAGCGGATCGATCCGAAACTCGAGGCGATGCACACCGGTCACGGACCGAGCGTGACGAGCGACCCCTACGATCACGTCGAACTGTCGGCGCAGATGGCGCGACAGATGTAGACTCGGCTCGTCCGGCCTCGAGTTTGCGGGCTGGCTCCTCGTGGAGAGCCGTTAGAGCGGTCGGAAATCGGTTAGACCGATACTCGTCCGGCAGCGTCGAGTACCTCGTCGTAGGCGTGATCGTACGCGCGGGCGATCCGTGCGGGATCGTCCCGTGCGTCACTGTCGAGTGGTGGCAGCCGGACGCGCTCGAGCGGATCGAGATAGTCGAGTGCGTCGGGGACGCGTTTCTCGAGCGTTCCGTCTCTGGGGCTTGAGCTTGCGACCTCGCAGGCCCGACAGTAGCGATCGCCGTCGTATATCCGAACGCGACCGGGTTCGACGGCCGCGACGGCGGCGATCGACGCGGGATCAAGTGACGCGAGCGGGAGCGCAATGTCGCTGTAGGATTCGACGACGGCGACCTCGGCCGCCTCGATCTCGTCGGCCAGCCGTTCGAACGCGGGGACGTACTCCCGTTCGGCGAGGTCGTTGAACTCCTCGACGGTCTCGACGGGAATCGCGTCCGCGAGCGGAAGGGCGTCGGCGACAGCGTTCGGAATCTCGGCGGTCGCGTTGCGGACGAATAACGACTCGTCGACCCCGCGACCGATCCGGTCGACGACGAACTCCCGATCGGTCCGCCCGAGTAGGCCGCTTCCGTCATCAGGGGTGGGCCGCCAGAGCCGGTGGACGGGATTGAGTCGTTCGGGCGGTCGGCCCCGGCCGTCTGCTGCCGTGAGCCGCATTGCATCTTTGCCATAGAGCCGCCCGCCGTCGAGGGCGCGACGGCAGTCGTCGTGGTCGAACCAGAAGTCGTTGCCGGCGCGGGGCTTGTAGCCGGCCGCGCCGGTTCGATCGAGCAGACCGGCCGAGAACGTGGTCTTGCCGGCGTCGACGCGATCGGCACCGACCACGAGGAGGATCATTCGCTCAGGCCGTAGTAGCCGGGTTCGTCTTCGTCGCGGGGCTCAGCGACCACGAGGTCGTCGGCGTTGGTCATGACCCACGGAATCGCCCAGTCGAGCAGGATGTCCTCGGTTTCGGGCTCGAGTTCGGCGTCGGGTTCGACGCCCTGCAACAATCGAGCGATCTCGTAGACGGTGTACATCTGGTCGTCTTCGAGGAGCTCCGCCGGCGTGTAGAAGTCACACGGCGGGAGGTTCTCGAATTCCGATTTGGGGACGGGCATACACCACCGTACCGTCGGCCAGTGCCTAAATGGTTCGTTCCCGATCGACGATCGAGACGGGAGCGGACCGCCGACCGCGGTCTTCACGTGTTTGTGATGAGCGCCGCTTTCGGACCGGCGAAAGCGTTGGAAGCGTGCGAAATGGCCATTGCACTTTATATACTCGGTACTCGACTACGAACGATGATACAGGGACTTGACCCCATCCTCTTGATTTACATTCTTTCGGCGCTGTTGAGCGGTGCACTCGCGGTGATTCTCTGGCAGCACCACGGGAAGACCGGTGTGATCCCGCTTCTCGGGACCGTCCTCGCGGTGGGGTTGTGGGACGTGTCGCTAGTGTTGCTATCCGTTATCGGTCATCCCCTTGCAACTACCGTACTGACCGGAACGTTATTCCTGGGCGTCGGATTCGCGACGATGACGTTTCTCGTCTTTACCCTCGTGTACACCGGACGGGAGCAGTTCCTCACGACGCCGATACTCGCCGTCCTGTCGGCCGAACCAATATTGTTGGCCGTCCTCGCCGTCGTCAATCCGTCTCATCTCTTTTTCGAGTCGTTCAACGGTACCCTCGAGCCCGGCCCGCTACTCTGGATTCACCTCGTCTACGCCTACCTCGTTTTGGGACTGGTGACGGTCCTCATACTCGGATTTCTCTACCGGTCCCGGTCGCTGTACAAGGGCCAGAGTGCAGCACTCCTCGTCGGAACGCTCGCGACCTGGATCGCAAACGGCGTCTACGTCGCCGGCTTCGTTGAGTTCGATACGTCACCAATCGGATTCGTCGTGGCCGGATCGTTGTACGCGGTCGCCATCGTTCGCTACCGACTGGCCGACGTCGTCCCGATCGCCCGCGATCGCGTCATCGATACCGTCACTGACGGCGTCTTCGTCATCGACACGGACGACCGGATCATCGATATCAACCCCGCCGCGCGGGACCTGTTCGAGGGCGCCGACAGCTCCGTGATCGGAACCGACGTCCACTCGTTTATTGCCGGATATCCCGTGCTGGAAGAGCAGTACGACGAGATCACGACTGCCCCCGTCGAGTCGGAGCGGGAGTTTTCGCTCGGTACCGTCGCCTACCACGTCCGGTCGACGCCGATCGAGGACAGCCGAGATCGCCACGTCGGCTGGCTGCTCATCATCCGTGACATTACCGAACGGAAACGCCACGAAGAACGCCTCGAGCAACAGAATGACCGTCTGGAACAGTTCGCGAACATCGTATCCCACGACCTTCGAAACCCGCTGAACGTCGCGGACGGCTACCTCGATCTCGCTCGCGAGGCCGACAATCCGGCCCAGTATTTCGACGAGATCGATCGATCACACGACCGAATGGAGACAATCATCGAGGACGTGCTCGCGCTCGCCCGGGAGGGCTCGGCGGTCACCGATCCCGAACCGGTCTCACTCGCCGATCTCGCCGAGCAAGCCTGGGAGAGCGTCGACACCGGCGATGCCACTCTCTCCGTGACGTCCGATCTGACGATTCTCGTCGACCCGAAGCGGATTACACGCCTGTTCGAGAACCTGTTTCGGAACAGCGTCGAACACGGGACACCGGACGAAACGGACGACGGCGCGGACCCGATCGGGTCGCCGCTCGAGGTCGAGGTGGGCACTATCGGCGCGGACGATGGCGGAGGATCGATGGGATTCTACGTTTCCGACGATGGTCTGGGACTGCCCGACGAGGGCGAAGACGTCTTCGAGGACGGCTACACGACCAACGCGGAGGGAACCGGATTCGGCCTGAGTATCGTCCAGGGAATCGCGACCGCTCACGGCTGGACCGTCACTGCCGGTGAGGGCGAGCGCGGCGGTGCCAGATTTGACTTTACCGGTGTCGATTCCGACGGTGCCAGCGAGTCCGGCGCGGACGGTTCAGTTGGGCTACTCAGATCTCCCGTGCGAGCCTCCGATGGACAGTCATCGGATACGACGCCGTCCTGAACCGACGCCGTCGGGCAGTCTATTGGTCGTTTGACCGATACTATCGGCCGGTGCCTATTACTTGATTCGGGCTACCTATCAGGCGATGGCGGATCTCCTGTCGATCACCCAGACGATCTATCTGCTCGCCACGCTCACGGCCATCGTGGCGAGCGCCTTCCTCTGGCAGTATCGGAATCGAACCGGCGCGGTGACGCTCCTGTCGCTGCTGGGTGGGCTCGCGGTCTGGAACGGATCGGTCTCGCTCCTTCTCGTCACTGATAGCGTCACGGTCGCCTCGATTTCGCTCCGAACGGTGTCGGTCGGTGTCGCACTCGTCTCGCTGATGAAACTCCTGTTCGTCCTCGAGTACACCGGGTGGGAACGCTTGCTTCGGCCGCGGATCGTCGGTGCGCTCGCGATTCCGTCGGTGGCTCTCGTGCTCTTGGCGTACACCAATTCGGGCAATCTCCTGTATACGACGCTGGAGCCGGCCACGGCGGGAGCGATACCGATCACCTACGAGTTCGGCCCCGCAGTCGTGCTCTACCTCGGGTACGCGTACGCAGTGAACGCCGCTACTACCGCGATGATCCTCAAGTTCCTGTATCGATCGCGGGCGGTGTATCGCGGACAGAGTTTCGTCCTGCTCGGTGCGGCGGTGGCACCCTGGCTCGCACACGGAATTTACTTGCTCGACCTCGTCGCGATCGATCTGATGCCGATCGGTGGTATCACGTCGGGCATCCTGTTTACGGTCGCCGTCGTTCGGTACCGACTGTTGGACCTCATGCCAATCGCCCGCGATCGAGTGTTTGACAGCGTCTCCGACGCGATCTTTGTCATCGACGATACCGACCGCCTCATCGATATCAACCCCGAAGGCCACCGGCTGCTCGATCGCGTCGGCGACGATACCGCGTCCCCCATCGGTCGACCGTTCCAACCGTTGTTCGCCGGAACGGAGTTCTGTGACCACTACGAGACCCTCACCGACGGCGGGGAACGGACGGCCGTACGAGCGACGATCGACTCGTCCCATTTCCTGCTGACGGGGACGCCGATCGACGACGACCGAAATCAACACGTCGGCTGGCTGTTGATCGCCCGCGACATCACCGACCGGACGAACCGCGAATCGAAACTCGAGGAATCGAATGCCCGTCTCGAGGAGTTCGCCACCATCGTCTCGCACGATCTCCGGAACCCGCTAACCGTCGCGAGGGGCTATCTCGAACTCGCGTCCGAAACGGACGACAACGACGGGTATTTCGACGAAATCGAACGCTCTCACGAGCGGATGGAAATGATCATCGAGGACGTCCTCACGCTCGCCCGCGAGGGGACGGCCGTCACCGATCCGGAGCCCGTTGCGCTCGCTACGGTCGCCGAAACGGCCTGGAACGGCGTCGATACCGGCTCGGCATCGCTCGCTATGACGCGGACGTCTCGATCTTCGCGGACCGGACGCGGTTGACGCGGTTGCTCGAGAACCTGTTTCGCAATTCGATCGACCACGGGACGGAGAGCACGGACGGTGCCGGCCTCGAGATTCGAGTGGGAACGATCGACGACTCCGCAGACGACTCTTTCGGCGGGTTTTACGTCGAGGACGACGGCATCGGTATTCCGGCCTGTCGACGGGAGAGGGTCTTCGAAGGCGGGTACACGACGGACGAGGAGGGAACGGGGTTCGGGCTCTCGATCGTCGACCGGATCTCGACGGCCCACGGCTGGACGAGCGGCAGTACCGAAAGCGAGACCGGCGGTGCCAGATTCGAATTCCGTGGGGTCGATTCGGCCCCCGATTCGAGCCCGACGGAGTCCGCTTCCGGGGCTGATATCGAGGCCGAGTTGCCACGGGACTGAACCGCTCGTTCGGCTCGCGCCTATCGGATAGAACTCGCGATTCGTCCCGCTTCTCCGGTCATTCGTCCCGCTTCTCCGCCATTCATCCAGTTTCTCCGGTCATTCGTCCCGCGTCCCACCGTCCAGATAGTACCGGATCCGGTCCCGACTCGATTCGGCTACCTTCACGAACTCGACGACGCGCTCATCGTCTTCCCGGCGATCGGCCTCGAACTCGAGCGTCAGTGATTGCTCGCGCAGGTGCTCGAGAAGCGCGTCGATCGAGTCGGGATCGCCCCTGACCGTGTGTCGTTCCCCGACGGTTTCGCCGTCCGCCACGTCCCGAATAGTCGAGACCATCGGCTCGAGGATCGATTCGCCGAGCGCATGCGCCCGCGCCCTGAGCCGAGCATCGGTTCCGTCCAACTCGGCCGCCTGAAACGCGTCCCGAACGATTCGGGAAAAGACGAAGTCACGGCCGTGATCGAAGGGGAGCGAGAACGCGTACGCGAGCTCCTCGTGATGCTGTGATTCGGTCGTGTACTTGACCATCGACTGCCCGTCTGCCGACTTCAGGACGACGCCCTCCCGTCCCGCCGCATCGAGTTCGTCGATCGTCTCTTCGACCGTCTCACGTGCGGTCGACGGCTCCGTCCGACCGAAGTGTCGCGGTTGTCCGAACCCGTACTCCTCGCAGCGGGACCGGCGATCGGCGACGGAAAGTGGCGCACCGGACTCGCGGTCACGGATGTCGATCACCCTGAACTCGTGGGTGTCGACGCCCTCGTAGTCGTGGGTCGTGTACGGCGTCTCCGGTCCGATCAGTTCGGTACAGAGGACTGTCTCCGGATGGCTCGAAAAGAACTCCTCGAGCGGGAGGCGCTCGTGCGCCCGTGCCGTCGTAAACGGGCAGACGTAACCGCTTCTGGTAAACGCGAGGGGCTCCCCGGAGCCGGCTCCAACAGCTGCGATCCGGACGTTGAAACCATCGAGTTTCTCCTCGATCGCGACCGTCTCGTTCGCCTCGAAAAACGAGGCAATCCCGGGATCGAGAACGAGGATCCGCGGAACGCTCGGATAGCCGCGAACGACGACGTCACTCTCCTCGACGATGACGGTTCCACGCTCCACGCCGTGGCGAGTTGCGGTGAGCACGTGGTGTGTTCGGCCGGCAGCCGACCGCTCCTCGAAGTGCTCGAAGAGGTCGGCGGCCTCCTCCGTGGTCGCACCGAGCCGCTCGAGGTACTCGTCGCGGTCCATACGTCGTCGACCACGTTCCCGGTGAAAAACACCCGGTCGATCACCGATCGTCGATCGCTTCGGCCGTCCGCCGCGCCGAATCGATCGCGGGATGAGGTCTATGTGGATTCCCGTCCAACTGAGGACTATGCCCGGTGAACTGCCGCGTCAACGGTTCGTCCTCGACACGTCGCTGTTCATTACCGAGGAGATCCGTCGCGACGACGACGAATCGCTCGAGGACGCCGTGGTCCGCCTGCTCGATCTCGTCGCGACCGCGCGGCTCGAACTCAATATTTCCTGTTACGTGCCGCCGGCGATCCACGATGAACTCGCGACGATGCTGCGCGATCGAGACATCGACGAGGCGGTGTTCTCGCGGCTCGACACGTGGGTCGTTCGCAAGAGCCCCGACCGGTACGGCGTCACGATTCCGGCGAACATCGTCTACAACTTCATCGACGAGATGAGCGACCGCGTGGACCGCGGCCTCCGCGTCTCGGAGAAGGCGATCCGCGAGGTCGAACAGCTCGATCCCGAAGCGCTCGCCGGTGGCTCGAACGCCGACGACGGGCGCGAGGAGTACATGACCGACGCCGATCGCATTCTCTCGGACATGCGTGACAAGTACCGTCGGGCGCTCCGGCGGGGCGTGCTCGACTCTCGCGAGGACTTTGACCTGCTGGTTCTCGCTCGAGAGTTAGACGCCGGTGTCGTCACCGAGGATCGGGGCATCATCTCCTGGGCCGACGAGTTCGGCCTCCGGTACGTCCGCGGGGGGCAGTTTCCGACGCTACTCGAGGAGTACCTGCGGGCGACCGGCGTTGAAGACGACGACTGAGAACGGTTACGGGTCACCAGACTAGCCACTCGAGCGCGCAGACGACGGCGGCCAGAAAGACGTGTTCGCCGTCGACGACGAAGCCGTAGTAGAGCGGGCCGCGATCGGGGGTCGCGAAGGGCACGTAGGCGCAAACGTAGGCGTTCATCGCGAGGACGACGAGGAACTCGCGCGGTATCGTGCCCGTCGCCGCGAGGGCGACGACCGCGACGGCGACGGCGACTGTTGCCACCAGCGACCCCACCCGCGTCGCTCGCGGACCGAACAGGTTCGGAACCGTCGGGATGTCTTCTTCGCGGTCGCCCTCGATGTCTTTCACGTCGAATACCACCGCGGCGATGGTGATCATGACCGTCACGTAGGCGAACAGGAACAGGATATCGAGCGAAGTGAGCCGATCGTAGTAGTAGCCGACGCCGAGCGGGATCGCGCCCCACGCGAGGCCGACGACGAGGTTCTTCACGAGGAAGGTCCGTTTGACGCCGCCGAGGGAGTAGATCAGTGCGACCGCGAGCGGGAGGAACAGGTACGCGGCCCCCGAGAGGCCGAGCGCGACGGCGATCCCGATCGCGGCGACGTAGAGGACGATCCCCGCCGTCAGCCAGAGGCGGCCGTACCGCTTCGTAAACGCCGCGCGCCGCGGGACGTTTCGCTCGTCTTCCTCGAGATCGGTGAACCGATTGACGGTGTAGACGAACATCGTCACCGCGAAGACGATGAACAGCGGCAGGGGCTCGAGCGGGAGGTCCGCGAGGAGTATCGTCGTGACGGCCACGCTGACTGTCGCCAGCGAGATAAAGAGGTTGCTGTGAACCAGAAACCGCAGCACGGCCGTTATCGACGACAGCCACCCCGACTGTCGACGAGTTGCGGTAGGGTTGGTCACAGGGCGGCCTCTACGCGTCGGTAGGGAGAGGCGAGCATTGAATGCTCTGCTGGCGGTCGGTGCTCGAGTCAGCGTCGAACTGTTCGGCTCCCGGCGCTCGAGGCCAGTATAACTCTCCTATACCGTGTATCGTGTTTGCAGCCTATATGCTCGAGTCCGAGGCGTTCCGCAGTCTCTCTCGAACGGACGGTCGATGATGGCATTGAAGATCGACCACTCGTGACGCCGCTGCGGCGTCGGGTTCGGACGCGTGATTGTCTCTTCCCCACTTCACTTGAAAACCCACACAAACGTAGCGAACGAGAACACGCTACGGGATTAACATCGGTCGTGTCGTTGATACACGTCGATGGATACCCGGTGCCGAGTGGAAACTGGCAGGATTTAAGCAAGGTCGGAACGCCCGTTTGAATGGTATGAAATTACACGAGTACCAGGCGAAGCAGGTCTTCGCCGATGCCGGGGTACCGACGCCGGACTCGCAGCTCGCGTCCGACGTCGACGGCGTCGTCACCGCGGCCGAGGAAATCGGCTATCCAGTCGCGGTCAAGGCACAGGTACAGGTCGGCGGCCGGGGGAAAGCCGGCGGGATCAAACTCGTTGACGACGCGGACGAGGCCCGCGAGGCGGCCGAGTCCATCCTCGGAATGGATCTGAAGGGGTATCACGTGGATCGCGTCCTCGTCGAGGAAGCGGTCGACTTCACGAACGAACTCTACGTCGGGATCACGATGGACCGCGGCGAGGGCAAACCCGTCGCGATGGTCTCGACCAAGGGCGGGGTCAATATCGAGGAGGTCGCCGAGGAGGATCCCGAGGCGATCGCCCGCGAACACATCGATCCCTCCTTCGGGATGCACCCCTATCAGGCCCGCAAGGCCGTCTACGACGCCGGCGTCGATCAGTCCGTCGCGCGTGACGTCTCGAGCGTTCTCACGACCCTCTATCAGCTCTGGGACGACAAGGACGGCGCTGACGCCGAGATCAACCCGCTGATGGTCACCAGCGACAACGAGGTCATTGCGGCCGACGCCGTGATGAACATCGACGAGGACGCGCTGTTCCGCCAGCCCGAACTCGCCGAGATGGAGGAGGCAGCCGCCGGCGGCGACGAACTCGAGCAGAAGGCCGACGAGTACGGCTTCGACTACGTCCGTCTCGACGGCAACGTCGGCATCATCGGCAACGGTGCCGGACTCGTGATGACGACGCTGGATCTGGTCGACCACTACGGCGGCAAGCCCGCCAACTTCCTGGACGTCGGCGGCGGCGCGAAGGCCGCCCGCATCGCGAACGCGCTCGATATGGTGTTCTCCGACGACAACGTCGATTCGGTCGTCTTCAACATCTTCGGCGGGATCACGCGCGGCGACGAGGTTGCCCGCGGGATCAACGAGGCGTTAGAGCAGTTCGACGAGATTCCCAAACCGATCGTCGTCCGACTGGCCGGCACCAACTGGGAGGAAGGCATGGAGATTCTGAACGAGGACCTCGTGACGGTCGAACAGACCCTCGAGGACGCGGTCCAACGTGCTGTCGAGTACGCTGGGGAGGTGAACGACCAATGAGTGTACTAGTCGACGACGACACGCGCGTCGTGGTACAGGGCATCACCGGCGGGGAAGGCAAGTTCCACGCCGAACAGATGATGGAGTATGGCACCAACGTCGTCGCCGGCGCGGTTCCCGGCAAAGGCGGCCAGGAGACCGCAGGCGTGCCGGTCTACGACACGGTTCACGAAGCAGTCGACGAGGAGAACGCGGATACGTCCGTCATCTTCGTCCCGCCGGCGTTCGCCGGCGACGCCGTCTTCGAGTCGCTCGATTCGGGTCTCGACCTCGCAGTCGCGATCACGGAGGGCATCCCGACCCAGGACATGGCGCGAGTCAACAAGCGCCTCTCCGAGACGGATACCCGCCTCATCGGACCGAACTGTCCCGGCCTCATCACGCCCGGCGAGGCCAAACTCGGCATTCTCCCCGGCAACATCTTCTCCGAGGGGAACGTCGGGCTGGTCTCCCGCTCGGGCACCCTGACCTACCAGGTCGTCGATAGCCTGACCAATCGCGGCATCGGTCAGACCACCGCCATCGGTATCGGCGGCGACCCGATTATCGGGACGGACTTCGTCGACGCCCTCGAACTCTTCGAGGACGATCCCGAGACCGACGCCATCGTCATGTGCGGCGAAATCGGCGGCGAGGACGAAGAGGAAGCCGCCGCGTTCATCGACGACTACGTCGACACGCCGGTCGCCGGCTTCATCGCCGGCCGCACCGCGCCACCGGGCAAGCGAATGGGCCACGCCGGTGCGATCGTCTCCGGCTCCGGGACCGGAACCGCCGAGAGCAAGATCAACGCGCTTAACGACGCCGGCGTCCCCGTCGGCGACACCCCCGAGGAAGTCGCCGACCACATCGAAGGCTTCCTCGACTAACGCCGCGGTCTCACTCTCGAGTCGACCCGTGACTGACGCAGCGGGCCGTTTCTCTCCTATTCTCTCGTTTCGGCGACTCGAGCGAATCGCTTCTCGAGTGACGAGTAGCGTCGCCGTTACCGGCTCGGTACGGTCGCCCCGTCGCTCTCCCGCAGCATGATCATGGGCGCGTCACCCGTCAGTGTCTCGTATGCCAGTCTGGCTGGAGTGCGACAGCTGCGGGAACGAGCATACGATTCCGGAGCGGGTCGACGATCCCGGCGGTGGAACGTGCTGTCCCGAGTGCGGTGAGCGCCCGTACACGGTTCGGCGGACCGACATCGTGTGGCACCCGGATCCGTAACGTCTCGAGCGCACAGAAACGGTCTCCGACAGAATAGTCGAGTCTAGGGAGATCAAACGCCCAAAACGGTCAAGCACCAAAACAGGCGAGAACGCAGGAACGAACGCGTCTCAGTTGTACGGGTGTTGCCGTGACCGATTTCGGGGACAGTTAGAAGAGCCCACCAAGGATACCGCGGATTTTGGACAGGAGACCGGCGGAGCCGCCGTTCGTTTCCGCGTGATCCGAAGCGGACTCGCTGTCATCTCTGTCGGTGGCGGGTTCGGACGCGGTGTCGTCCTCCTCGAGATCGGAACTTACGTCGTCGCGCCGGTTCGCGTCGGCGTCGACGCTCGAGTCCGATATCGTCTCGGAACCGTCGTCGGAGATGATCTCGGGTGCCGACGATGTGGCGGATTCGGGTTTCCCCTCGGTATCGTTCGGGGAGGCGGATTCGTCGACGTCGCCGTCAGTGTGGTCCGTGATCGGCTCGGCCGCGTCGGATTGCTCGACAGCAGCCGTATCATCGGCCGCGTCGTCGGTCACGTCAGCAGCCGTATCGTCGGTCGCGTCGTCGGTTGCGTCGGTTGATTCCCAGTCAGGTGTCGCGTCTGCGTTCTCCTCGAGTCGGCCTTCGTCGCCCGTCTCGACGCCGTCCGTCCCCGCGTCGTCTGCGGGGTCGATCCAGAGGAACTCCCCGTCGGTCTCCTTCGACCGGCCGGTGAGCAGGAGATCCGCGAGCTCGTCGTCGTCGGCCAGCAGGTCCGCATCGACCGTCGCGTCGGGCTCGGGGGCCGGCTCGTCCGCGCTTGCGATGATATCGTCCGGGCTCTCGTCCGCGAGAATGTCGTCGGCCCCGTTCTCATCGCCGGCGTCCGTCCGAAGCTGGTCGAAGACGTCGGCGGCCGTCTGATCTTCGACGGCGTCGGACCCGTCCCCGTCGTCGGTCTCGACTCGTTGGTCGACCCCTGAATCCCCGTCCGACTCGATCTCCCCGAAGAGATCATCGACGCTCGAGCCCACCTCGAACCCGCCGTCGGCCGACTGCGTGTCTGTCGTACTATCAGTCATGAAATCCTTCTGTGCTAGTCGATTATCACGCGACTTTAATTTTTGGAATTTTTTCAGTCACGTGAATTGAGATTGATGACGTATTAGTGTGCTGGCCATCGGCGCGGATCGACGCCCGTGGATGTTGACAATCGACCAGTTGAACGCCGTCGAAGCCGTTGATTCGGCAAACTGTCGCTTGAGGGGGCGGGTCGCGGTTCCACCGCTCGTCGACAGCCAGTGAGAGTCCGGCACAAGTCCTATTAGTCGGGACGATGAATGCGATGCGTTACCATGACTGGAATCGAGTACGACGACTTTCTGGACCTCGGGTACGAGCCCGCGGCGACGGAACTGATCTGTGAATTCGCGATCGAACCAGCCGCGGATATGTCGATGGAGGCGGCGGCGAGCCGCGTCGCTTCCGAGTCCTCGAACGGAACCTGGGCGGCGCTGCACGTCGACGAGGACGAACTGACGGATCTCGGCGCGGTGGCTTGTGGGATCGACGGCGACGCGGTCACCGTTTCCTACCCCGCGGCGCTGTTCGAGGCTGGCAGCATGCCCCAGATCCTCTCGTGTATCGCCGGGAACATTCTCGGGATGAAGGCCGTCGACTCGATCCGTCTCGAGGACTGTCACTGGCCGGAGTCGATCGTGAGCGGCTTTCCGGGGCCGCAGTTCGGGACGAGCGTCGCCCGGGAGAAACTCGATGCGAGCGACCGGCCGGTGCTGGCGACGGTACCGAAACCGAAGGTCGGTCTCTCGACCGCGGCCCACGCCCGCATCGGCGAGGAGGCCTGGCGCGGCGGCATCGATCTGCTGAAAGACGACGAGAACCTCACCGATCAGGACTTCAACCCCTTCCGAGACCGACTCACGGAGAGTCTCGCCGCCCGCGATCGTGCACAGGAGGAGACGGGCGAGCGCAAGGACTATCTCGTGAACGTGACCGCAGAGACGTCCGAAATGCTCGAGCGCGTCGATCTCGTGGCGGAACACGGCGGCGGGTTCGTCATGGTTGACGTGATCACCGCCGGCTGGGCAGCCGTCCAGTCGGTACGGGAGCGATGCGAGGATCACGGGCTGGCGATCCACGCCCACCGCGCGATGCACGCCGCCTTCGACCGGCTGGACCACCACGGCGTCTCGATGCGCGTCATCGCCCAGATCGCCCGTCTCTGCGGCGTCGATCACATTCACACCGGTACTGCGGGGCTGGGAAAACTCGCGAACGAGGACACGCCGGGGATCAACGAGTGGCTCACGGGCGACTGTCACGGCCTGCAGCCCGTGCTTCCGGTCGCCTCCGGTGGTCTTCACCCCGGCGTCGTCGACCAGTTGCTCGAGGTCCTCGGAACGGACATCATCGTCCAGGCCGGCGGCGGTGTTCACGGCCACCCCGACGGCACCCACGCGGGCGCGAAAGCGCTCCGTCAGTCAGTCGACGCCTCGATGGCGGGCGACAGTCTCGAGGCCTACGCCGACGACCACGCGGAGCTGGCGACGGCGCTCGAGAAGTGGGGTGCTGAGACACCGCGGTGACGCTATAGTAGCCACCGAAAGTCATTGCACGCCCGATCGAACGACAGCTTTCCGATCAGTGTGTGAACCGTTTCAGTGGCTACTATCGTTCCATCCCCGGTCACGCGTCGCTTCGACCGATTACTTCTCATAATCTCAGAGAACTAGACATTCGTCTAGAAGTAAGATAAATATTTATAAATTTGATCGTAATATTCGCTAATGGCATATAGACAATCACGTCGAAGTGACCGTCCGTCGCCGGTGACAGTCCTCACCACGGTGGCGGCCGCCCTGATCGCCGGGGCGGCCCTCGGCGGCGCGTTACACGCAACCGGAAACCTCCGAACGGTGGCCGGCGTGTACGGCCTCGAGGGCGTCGTCAACGAGTGGACGCTGGTTTTCGGTCACAGCCTCGTTGCGGGCGGGCCGTTCGTCGCCATCGTCACGCGGCTCTCGAGGGGTCGACATGTCCCGAGTCCCCTCGCGGAGAGCCACCGAAGCCCGTTTCTCTGTGCCTGCGTGGGCCTCTCGTACGGCGCCGTACTTTGGGCCGCCATCGTCGCCTATACGGCCCCATTCGTGTTCGGTTTCGTTACCGGGGACACCTATCCCGTTCCCTTCCACCACTGGGGGAGTTTTTACGCTCTGTTGCTGTTCGGCGCCGTCTTTGGGGCGTGGTACCCGCTGCTCCGGTCGTTCTTCGACGAGCGACGCTGAGCGTACTCTCCGAATGAATTCGATCTTCTTGGGTCGGAGTGCGCCTCACTCGGATAGCGATGTCCGGTCGACGAAGTCGACGATGTGCTCGGCGATTTCCTCGCCGGCGTCCTCCTGCAGGAAGTGGGCCGCCTCGTCGATCCAGATATCGGGCTGTTCGGTCGCAGTCGGGATGTGGTGTCGGAGTGGATCACGGTCGTGGGACGTGATCGGATCCTCCTTCGCGAACAGGACGAACGCCGGTTTCTCCCACTCGCCCAGACGCTCTCTGGTTTCGTCGAACAGTTCCGCGCTGGGATCGTCGGGCGACGTGGGAACGAGGCCGGGGAACGTCCGCGCGGCGGCCATGTACCGCTCGTCGGGGAACGGCGCGCGGTAGGCGTCGACCACGTCATCGGAGAGGTCGCGGTAGCAACCGTTTCGGACGAGCCTCCCGATATCGAGGTCGTCAGCTGTCGCCACCATCTCGGCGAACTCGTGCCACCTGTCGCTCATCTCCTGTGACCCGTTCGGGACGCCGGTGTTCATCGGCACCAGACGCGCGAACCGTTCGGGCTCGTGGGTCGCGAGTGGGAGTCCAAGGACGCCACCCCAGTCTTGGCAGACAAGCGTGATGTTCGTCAGGTCGAGTTCCTCGACGAACGTCTTCAGCGCGTCGTAATGCATCTCGACGGAGTACTCGTCTCGATCCTCGTACCGGTCGGAGCGTCCACAACCGATCAGATCGGGGACGATTACGCGGCCGCGCTCGGCCAGCGTGGGCATCATCTTCCGATACAGGAACGACCACGTGGGTTCGCCGTGCAGACAGAGGAACGTTTCCTCGGTTTCGTCGCCGTCTGCACTGCCGCCGGTTTCCACGTACGCCATCCGTAACTCGCCGACGTCGACGTACTGCGGTTCGTAGTCGAAATCCGGCACGTCCTCGAATCGCTCCGCTGGAACACGAACGACCATACGCTGTGATATTACATACCACTATTCAAAGGTTGGGGAACCGATGTGAACGCTGTAAGCATTGTTTGAAACAACAGTTTCGGCCGTAAACCCCATTCGGCGACGCGCCGGATTCACCCGAAGCTAACCAATCGAGGAGTACCCGACAACAGCCACGACTATCCAAAACCATTATAATCCCGTCAACCCCGTCTAGAGTTGTGGTTTACGAGACTGGAAACGAGACGGTCGACGACGCACTCGAGCGGGTGCTGGCCGGCGAGCGCCTCGACCGGACCGACGGGCTTGCGCTGATCGCCCAGCCGGTCGAGGCGCTCGCGGAGGCCGGCGCGGCCGTGCGCGATCACTTCGGCGACGGCACGGTCGACGCCTGCTCGATCGTCAACGCGAAGGCGGGCAACTGCGCCGAGGATTGCGGCTTCTGTGCGCAGTCGGTCCACTTCGACACCGGCATCGACACCTACGGCTTCCTCGGCCCCGAGAAGATCTTCGAGGCGGCCAAACGGGCCGAACGCGACGGTGCCCAGCGCTTCGGGATCGTGGTCGCCGAGAAGGGCGTCTCGAAGGAACACCGCCCCGAAGAGTGGGCGGCGGTCCTCGAGTCGATCCGACTCGTCCGCGACGAGTGCGACCTCGAGGTCGACGCCTCGCTTGGCATTCTCACCGAGGAGGAGGCCGCAATCCTCGCCGCGGAGGGGATCAATCACTACAATCACAACATCGAGACCTCCCCGAACTACTTCCCCGAAATCGTCGGCTCCCACAGCTTTGAGGACCGCGTGAAGACCCTCGAGGTCGCCAAGGCGGCCGGAATGGACCTCTGTGCCGGCGTCATCCTCGGCATGGGCGAGACGCCGACCGACCGGGTCGAAGCGGCTATCGCCCTGCAGGACATCGGCGTCTCCTCGCTCCCGGTGAACGTTCTCAACCCCGTTGCGGGAACGCCGCTGGCCGAACAGGGTGTCGACATCAGCACGTCGGAGATCGTCGAGACGGTCGCGGTGTACAAGCTGCTTCACCCCCACGCGCGGGTTCGCTTGACCGGCGGCCGCGAGGTGAATCTCGAGCCGGACGAACAGCATCTGCCCCTCGAGGCCGGCGCTGACGGCATCCTCACGGGCGACTACCTCACGACCGAGGGCCAATCGCCCGGCGACGACATCGAAATTATCGAGCGCGCGGGGCTCGAGCCCAACCGGGACACGAACGATTTCGACCCAGAGGAGGTAAAGGCACGCCATAGCGGGGCCGCCGAATCGTCGACTGAAACGGCGAGTACAGGCACAGAACCGAGCGATGACTGACGACACACGATTCAAGATCAAACCTATGGACGACATCACGTTTGCGGTACTCGGAACCGGTGGTATCGGCCGACGAGCACTCGAAATGAGCCAGCACAAGGACGCGCTGACGCCCGTTGCGGCGTGTGATCGCCACGGCGTCGCGTTCGACTTCGACGGCCTCGACGTTGATGAACTGCTGGCGGCGACGGAGGGCAATATTGACAACGAAGTCGCAACCGACGGTGGCGCAGCTACTGCCGAAGGCGGCGTCAAACAACACGGCGAGGACAAGGGCGTCGTCGCCTCGAGCCAGGCCCGACCCAGCGAGGATCCGATTCAGGAGAGTATCGATCACGGTGACCGGATCGACGCCGTCCTGCTCGCGCTGCCGAACTACGAACACGACTTCATCCCGCGGACGGCCGACCGTTTCGCCGAGGGCGGCTACTCCGGGGTTATGATCGACGTGCTCAAGCGTTCCCGCGTGATCGACATGCTCGACGACCGCAGCGATGAGTTCGCCGAGGCCGGCATCACGTTCATCTGTGGCGCCGGCGCGACGCCCGGCCTCTTGACCAGCGCGGCCGCACTCGCCGCCCAGTCGTTCGTCGAGGTTACCGATGTCGACATCCACTGGGGCGTCGGCCTCAAATCGGGCTACGAGGATAACCGCGGCACCGTCCGCGAGGACATCGCCCACCTTCCCGAGTACGATATCGAGACCGCCCGGACCCTCTCCGACGAGGAGATCGAGGCGATCATCGACGACCACGACGGCGTCATCGAGTTCGAAGACATGGAACACGCCGACGACGTGTTGCTCGAGCGCGCCGGCGTCTGCGACGCCGCGGACGTCACCGTTGGCGGGATCCTCGACGCGCGAAACGACGAGAAGCCGACGACGACGACGGTTCGCGTGACCGGGACGACCTTCGACGGCGAGACGGCGACCAACACCTTCCAGCTCGGCGACGAGACGAGCATGGAGGCGAACGTTAACGGACCCGCGCTTGGCTACCTGAAAGCCGGCGTGCGACGGAACCGTGCGGGCGAGTACGGCGTCCTCGGTCCCGCCGAACTGATGCCGGGGTTCTGATCGATAGCGAGTGAATCGTCTTTTCATGGGATACGAGTCATGATGATCCGGAGCCCGTCACGTATCGGCCGTCTCGAGGACCGTCTCGGCCGAATTCACCGACCGATCGGAACCGTGAGAGTCAAACCGTGGCGCTGAGTTCGTTTAGCCGAATGGCCGACCGCGGGTTCGACCTCGAGGACCGACTCGAGACGCTCGAAACAAACGATTTGAAACGCGCCCTCTCGCCCGTCGATCGGGTCGCCGAGCGGGGCTATTTCGCCCAACCGTCGGGCGACGAGTTGCCCGTGCTCGAGGCGGGTGAGGCGCTGGTCTTCGCCTCCAACAACTACCTCGGGCTGACCGACGACCAGCGCGTCCAGGACGCGGCCCGGCAGGCCGCCGCGACCGTCGGCACGGGTGCCGGCGCGAGCCGGCTTGTCACCGGCGACACGATGGTCCATCGCGATCTCGAGCGGTTGCTCGCCGAGACCAAGCGCACCGACCGCGCGCTCGCCTTTTCCTCGGGCTACGCCGCGAACGTCGGGACGATCACCGCGCTCGAGCCGGATGTCGTCTTCTCGGATGAGTTAAACCACGCGAGTATCATCGACGCCTGTCGGCTCGCGGACGCCGAGACAGTCGTTTACGACCACTGCGACGTCGAGAGCCTGCGATCGATGCTCGAGGAGCGAGCCGATCGAGCGAGCCGTGACGGTCGCAAACCGGCCGACGAATCGTGGCTGATCGTCACCGATTCGGTGTTCAGCATGGACGGCACCGTCGCGCCGCTGCAGGCGATCTGTGACGCCGCCGAGGCGTTCGGCGCGTGGGTGATGGTCGACGAGGCCCACGCGACCGGGCTGTACGCACACGGCGGTGGCGTCGTGCAGGCCGAAGGGCTCGAGGACCGGGTCCAGATCCAGATGGGGACGCTCTCCAAGGCACTGGCCAGTCAGGGCGGGTACGTCGCCGGTAGTACGGAACTGATCGAGTGTCTGTGCAACGACGCGCGCTCGTTCGTTTTCTCGACCGGTCTCGCGCCGCCGGCCGCCGCGGCCGCGAGCGAGGCGCTGCACGTCGCTCGACACGGCGACGCACGCGAGCGGCTCTGGGAGAACGTCGCCCACCTTCGCGACGGCCTCGAGTCGATGGGGTTCGCGGTCCGGGGTGACTCCCAGATCCTCCCGGTGGTCGTCGGCGACCGCGCGGACGCGATGGCCCTCGCCGAGGGGATCCGCGAACGTGATGTCGTCGCGCCGGCGATCCGGCCGCCCACGGTCCCGGCGGGAACCAGTCGGATCCGCGTCGCTCCGATGGCGACCCACGACCGTGACGATATCATCGACTGCCTCGAGGCGTTCCGCGCGGCGGGCGAGGAGGTGGGGCTGCTGTGACCGCGACGAAGCCGATCGCCGTCGTCGGAACCGGGACGGGGGTCGGGAAGACGGTTATTACGGCCGGACTCACACGCCTGCTCCGTGAGGCGGGACACGATGCGCGGGCCATCAAACCCGCCCAGACCGGTCACCCGCCGGACGACGATGCGGGATTCGTCGCCGCGGCCTGTGGGGACTCCGAAGCCGCGATCTGCCCGCGCTATCTCGAACCGGCGCTGGCACCCAGAGTCGCCGCCGACGTCGCCGACGAGGGCCTCGAGTACGAGACGATCCGGGCGGCGTGCGAGCGCGAGATCGAGGAAACGTCGGTTCCGATCGTCGAAGGAATCGGCGGCCTGCTGGTTCCGCTGGCCGGTGATCGGGACGTGATCGATCTGGTCGCCGACCTCGAGGCCGCGGCGGTCGTCGTCACGCGCTCGGGGCTCGGGACCCTGAACCATACCGCGCTCTCGATCGACGCCCTTGAGGCCCGCGGAATCGACGTCTGCGGCGTTATCGTCAACGAATACGCCGGCGAGACGATGGCGGAGCGGACGAATCCCGCCGAACTCGAGCGGATGACCGACTATCCGGTGGAGACGGTCCCGTCGCTCGACGCGGATGCGAGCGACGGCGATAGTGAACCAGGTATCCTCGCTGCCGGCGTCGGCGATGCACTGTCACCGGCGTTCCGCAATCGACTCCCGATAGAAGACTGCTGATCGAACCGTGTGATCAGGCCGACGGTACCGGTCGCTCCTCGTTGGCCGTCGTGGACTCGTAATCGGACGAAATGTCAGTGCCTGCCGCGTCGAGTTCGACTAGATAGGAGACTACTTCGGATTTCCGGTGCTCCACCTCGAGATGGAACCGAAGACCGGTTTTGTCGTCGTACGTTTCCGCACAGAGCGGGCAGCTGTGTGGTTTTGTCACTCGTGGGTCACCATGAGGAACTCTCGTCGTTCACCACTGTAATAGTGTCGATCAATTTATGTATAGATATATTCGCGGCGAATAAAACCGATTCATCAGCATCCGTCGTGTTGTCTTCCGTGCCACAGTACGACTTCCATCCCTCAGAACCGGCGTTACCAACGAACGTCGAGAGACGAGCCCCGCTCAGAAGAAGTCATTCAATCCCGACTGATCTTCGTCTGGTTCGTCGTCCGCTAAGGAGGTCTCCGATGCCGACTCGGTGTCGGTCCCGTCGTCCGACTCCGTCGCTGTGAGCGCCTGTTGCTCGTTCGACTCGTCGCTGCCGTCTCCGGCCTCGGTATCGGCAGTGGCCACAGTACTCCCGTCACTCGAGCGCTCGGCATCGAAGAAGGCGTTGCCCGAGTGTTCGACCGCGGCGTCGGCTTTTAGCTCCGCGGCGTCCTCCACGATCGATTGGACCTTGTTGGTGTCCTTCCCGCTGCCGGTAACGAACGAGACCTCCGACTCGTCGAGATCGTAGGCCGCCGCCATCCGAACGGTCAGATCGCGGTTCTTGCAGTGGTGGGTCATCGCCGAGAGGAAAGGAAGGATGTCCCGGCGAACCGTCGCGACGCTCGCGCCCTCCCGTTCGGCGATGCGTTCGGCGATCGAATCGCGGGTGTTCCGCGTTCCTTTGGTTCGACCGAGTTTCGACCAGTAGCTCGGCGGGCCGTATCGGGTCCACCCGCCTTTGTCGCCGCGCCGCGAGGCGGCGACGCCTGCGGTCATGTTGTCGGTCGCGTAGCGCCAGTAGGAGTAGTCCTGCGTCGCGCGCACCCGACCGAGCCACCGGTCGGCGTTCGAGAGGAATCCGTAGGCGTCGGCCAGTTCCGCACCCTCGTAGTCCTTCGGAACGTTGTCCTCGATCCAGTTGAGCAGTTCGTCGGGCGTCTCGTCGACATCGTAAGAGGCTCGCAGCGCTCCCTCCGCGTCTTTTTCCTTGATGAGTTCGTCGAGGAAGTCGAAGATGCCCTCGGTGGTGTCGCGCTCGCTTGTCACCACGTCGTCGACGGTCAGTCGCTCGGCCTCCTCGGCGACCGCCTGCAAGTCGTTGACCGCCGAGCGAAGGTCGCCGCTCGTCGATTCGGCGATCTTCTCGAGGGCCTCCTCCTCGAACTCGACGCCTTCGCGCCGGCAGATGTCCCGTAGCACGGGGACAATCGAGCGCTTCGAAACGTCCCGGAACTCGATCGTCTCGCAGGCGTTGCGCAACGACTGGCTCATGTCGTAGAACTCGTTGGCCACGAGGACGATCGGCTGGTTCGCGTCCTTGACGACGCGCGTGACTTCTCGAGAGCCGCCGTAGTCGGCGTTGCCGTGGAAGTTGTCCGCCTCGTCGAGGATGACGAGCCGTCGACCCGCCTCGCCAGCGGTGAGCGTCCCGCTCTTGGCGGCTTCGCCGGCTATTTTCTCGATGACGTCGGCTCCCCGGCTGTCGCTGGCGTTGAGTTCCATGACGGGCCAGCCCATATCGCTGGCCAGCGCGTGGGCGGCGGAGGTCTTCCCGACGCCCGGGCTGCCGTGAACGATCACCGACTTGCGGTGGTCGTCCCAGCTCTCGGCCCACTCCTCGAGTTTGTCGCGGGCCTTGTTGTTGCCGCGTACCTCCGACAGCGTCGTCGGGCGGTACGTCTCCGTCCAGTCGGTCATTGGATACCGGTTGGTGCGAGTCGCGTTTAGTGGTTGCGGAGCGTCACTCCTCGCCGACTGTTTTCAGGTCGAGACGAGGGGTGACGTCCTCGTACGTGTCGTCGCTCGAGACGATGGTATCTCCATTCGATTCAACGAGATGAAGTGCGTCGAACGGTGTGAACTCGTGGTCTTCCACGTATGTCGCCGCCGTAATGACCGTCTCCATGTCACCGCGTACCTCGACGAGGTTGGCGGCGTTCGAGACGACGCGCTCGGTATCACGTTCCTCGCGGTAGGCGACCATCAGGAGTTCGATGAGCGTGAACTGTGACGTCCACAACTCATCTCGGTGTTCTCGGTACACCGACTCGGCGACCTCTCCGAGCCAGTCGTCGTCTTTGATTAGTGCGAGGAAGAAATCCGTTTCCGCGTACATTCAGCGTCCCGCCTCGTCCAGCGCCGCGTCGCGTGCCTCCTCCCGAAGCTCGTCAGCCGTCTTTTCGACATCTTCGAACTCGTCACGGAGCGCCTCGAGCGGGTTCTCTGCGATCGGAATCAACTTGATTCCGTCCTGAAGCTCGACGATATGGTAGTGGTCGCCGTATCGCTCTCGCAGCCCTTTCGGGAGTGTTAGACGACCCCGGTCGTCCAGTGTCGCATCGGACATACGCGAACGTATTGTGGGCAGAAATAAGAATATTCCCCTCTTCCAAAGACATACCCATGCATGTCGTCGGACGAACGGCCAATAACGGGTTCATCACATCCGTAGGGATCCGACTAGTAAACGGCAAAGTCGGATTCCGATAGACGATCTGCGTACTGTACCGATGAGCATTGTACCCCACCTCTAAGCGACTGGCCCCGCTGTGTTTCGATGATGGCGGCGTTCATCGACCTCGTCACGCGATCGCTCCACGAGGAGACGCGAAGCGAGTTCGACCGGCGCGTCGACGAGCAGGCTACCCGTCTCACCGACGCCCTTCGGGCGGGACGACTTGACAACCCCAGCTTCGGGCTCGGCATCGAACTCGAGGCCTACGTGGTCGACGAGGAACACCGACTCGCTCGAGTCCCGGACTCCCTGTTCGAGAGCCGCTGTGAGAAGGAGCTCGGCCGACACAACATCGAGCTCCACACCGATCCGAACTCGTTCGACGGCGACGGAATCGAAACACAGGCGGCGACGCTCCGGCGGGATTATCGAGCCGTCCAGCGCGCCGCCGACCGCGACGGGCTCGAGATCGTGCTGGATGCGATGTGGACGACTCCGCCGCCGGATGGCAGTGACGACTACCTCACGGCCGCTCGCGAGAGCGAGGGGATGACGATCGCCGACAACATGACGCCGTCGCCGCGTTACTGTGCGATCGATAACGACATTCTGGCGCGAGCCGGCGGAGCGGTCACCCTCTCGGTTCCGGGCATCGAGCGTGCGTTTCCGTCGATCCTGTTCGAGTCGCTGGCGACCTCGATTCAGCCCCACATCCAGATTCCCGATGTCGAGGTGTTTCCGCGCTACTACAACACCGCAATCCGGACGCTCGGTCCGGTGCTCGCGCTCGCGACGAACTCGCCGCTGCTCCCCCCGGATCTGTACGAGATCGATGATCCGTCCCGCTTGCTCGAGGAAACGTATCACGAACTTCGGATTCCGGTGTTCGAGCAATCCGTCAATCACGGGTGGGAGAAGGTTCGCTTCCCGAACGGAATCCAGCGGACGGTCGACACCGTCGACAGGCTCGTCGCCGACCGGACGTGTGCGCCGTTTCTCCGCGAGTGGCTCGAAGGCGGTACTCGCGAGACGTTCGCGGCCCAGTTCTGGGAACTCGATCACAAGCGGGGAACGTACTGGCGGTGGCTCCGCGCTGTCATCGGCGGGCAACCGGTCAAGCAAGGGGACCACTGGTCGGTTCGTATCGAATACCGACCGCTTCCCACGCAGCCGACCATCGCGGAGAACATCGGCTTCCAGGTCCTGGTCGCGGGGCTGGTCCACGGGCTGTGTACGGCCGACCATCCGCTCTCGAGCCTCGATCGAGACATCGCCGAACGAAGCTTTTACGCCGCCGTCGAGGACGGGATCGATGCCGAGATGGCGTGGGTTACTGCGGACGGTGATCGAACGACCGATCCGACTGTAATCTACGACGAACTCTTCGAGTTCGCTCGTCGCGGCCTCCGCGAGCAGGGAGTTTCGTCGGCAACTATCGAGGACTACGTCGGGCCGATCGAGGCACGCTGGACCGATCGGATGACTCCGAGTCGATGGAAACTGGCCCGCGTGGCGGACTATCTCGACGCTGGCGAACGATTTGACGACGCCGTGTACGAAATGCAAGCCGACTACATCCGCCGAGCCGCGACCGACGAGCCGCTCGTCCGGTGGTTCTGAATCGGGAGACGACCAGCGCTTCAGCCCAGCAATTTTTGTCGGTGCGTACTGCAAGCGAACGCGTCGCAATCGGATGGCGTCTCACTCCGCCTCCGCCCTGTCACCCCCTCCCGTAGACGAGAACGGACCGCTCGGACGTATCGTCGTCGGATTCGATCCGAATAGGGAACTCGTGATCGTTCGCAATGACGGGCGTTTCGTACCCCGTCGAGAGGACCGTCCGCTCGCCGGCATCGAGTGACACCGACCGCCGTTCGACCAGTTCCGCGCTGGTACCGACGAGGAGCTCGAGTTCCTGCGTGCCGGCGGCCCCACCGGTGTTTTCGACCGTCACGCTCACCTCGAGGGACTCGCCGGAGTCGATGGGTGTGTTCGTCTCGAGCGGACCGATCGTGAACGTCGCGTCGCCGCTGGTATCGCCGTCGTCGCTGCTTCTATCGTCGCCGCCGTCGGGCTCGATCTCGCTGAGACACTCGCTGGCGCGCGGATTCTCGTGGGTCGCGGACACCCGCTGGTAGTCCGCTTTCCGTGTCGTCAGCGACGAGAGGACGGTGCCGGTACTGCCGTAGTCCGGCACCTCGACGGTAATCTCGTCGGCCCCGGCGTGCACGTTCGATCCGTCCGCAATCTCGAAAACGACCGTTCCCGAGAACGGGGCGTCGACGTCCTCGCCGAAGGTGATGCCGTCCTCGAGGATGGTGTCGCCGTACAGGCCATCGTCGGCGTAGAATCCCGTGCTCGCGAAGGCGACGTCGCCGGCCTCAAACGTGCCGGAAATCGTCGCTCGAGAACAGGAGTCGAACGTCACGTTTCGTTCCGTCTCGCCGTTCGAGTCGTCACTCTCGTTCTCGGTGTCGTCGTCCGAATTCTCGTCTCCCGTGTCCGTCTCGCCGTCGGAACTATCGTTCTCCGCATCGCTGTCAGCTGCCGAACCGTCGGTTCCTCCCTCGGTCCCGTTCGTCTCCGAGCCGGTCCCGGAATCCAGACGGTCGGAGCCGTCGTTCGTTCCGTTCCCGCCGTCCGTTTCGTTGCCGTTCAGGTCGAGACAGCCGGTCAGTCCAACTCCGAGTCCCGCGGAGGCGATGAGTGTTCGACGGTCCATATCTGGACCAGTCCGCCCCGCACCATAAAATGTAGGAGAAGTGTTATGTCCGATTACAGTCATCGACCCGGACGTGACGGGTCGGATTGACATGTAACCCGTTCAAGGCGAAAATCGTCGTCGAGTGCTCAGCCCGAAGACTCCTCGGCCTCCGGAACGGCCTCACTGACGGTTACGCTCGAGACGCGAGTTCCTTCGACGGCTTCGACCGTTACCTCGTAGCCGTCAGCCTGTATCGCGTCGTCGACCTCGGGCGGGCGACCGAGACGGCTCAACACGAGCCCGCCGATGGTGTCGAACGCGTCGCTTTCGAACGCCGTTCCGAGGGTTTCGTTCACCGCGTCCAGCGGGACGCCACCGTCCATCTCGTAGCGGCCGTCGGCGAGTTCCTCGATCGAGGGCTCCATCGACGCCACGTCGAACTCGTCTTGAATCTTCCCGACGACCTCTTCGATGACGTCTTCGATCGTCAAAATTCCCTCGAAGGCACCCCACTCGTCGATAACGACGGCCAACTGGACGTTTTGCCGGCGGAAATCCGCGAGTACCTCGTCGATCCGGCGCGTTTCGGGGACGATGATGACGTCTCGAGCGAGATTACGCGCGGTCGGCTCGTCGGCCGAGTCCTCGCCCGACTGACCACCGTTTCCGTCCGCGGCCTCGATCGCTTTGAGCACGTCTTTCGCGTGGACGAAGCCGATGACCGGTTCATCAGTCGTCTCGTCGACGACGGGGAACCGAGTGTAGTTCCCGCTCGCAGCAATGCCTCGGAGTTCCGAGAGGGGCATCCCGGCGCGAACTGTGACGACATCCGGCCGAGGGACCATTACTTCGCGCGCGATCGTATCGCCCAGATCGAAGACGGCCTCGATCATCTCGACCTCGTCGGTGTCGACAGCTCCCTGGTCTCCCGACTGCGAGACGATGCGCATAATCTCTTTTGGCGTGTGGCTCTCGTCGCGCTCGGAGGCCGGCGCGACGCCGATGAGTCGCGTAAAGAAGTTCGCCGTCCCGTTGAATACGATGATTCCTGGGATGAAGATGTAGTAGAAGAACTTCATCGGCGCGGCGACGAGCAGTGCGATCCGCTCGGCGTCCGCGATGGCGAGCGTCTTCGGGGCCAACTCACCGAAGACGACGTGCAGGAACGTGATGATGCTGAACCCGATCGCGATGGAAACCAGATGAAGCGTGCCAGCGGGAAGCACCGGTCCCAGTACGGGCTCGAGCAGCGAGGCGATGGCCGGTTCGCCGACCCACCCCAGTCCCAGTGAGGCGAGCGTGATTCCCAACTGGGTTGTCGCAAGGTAGTCGTCCAGGTTCTCTTCGGCCTCCTGGACGAGCTTCGCCGAGGACCGTCCCTCTTCGACGAGCGTCTCGATCTGGGTCGGCCGGATCCGGACGTACGCGAACTCCGCGGCGACGAAAAAACCGTTCAGGAAGACCAGGAAGAACGCAAAGAGGAGTCGCCCGAACGAGAACGCGAGATCCACCGCTACCATCGGTTCCACCCCGGCGGCTGTGAGCGACGCGGAGGGGTCGCTATCGCCTCAAGTCCCTTCTGCGCCCGACTTCCGATTCGATGGATCCGAACCGTCGATCCGACGGGACAACAACCATCGCTCGGCGGCGAAGACGAGACGGCAGTCCCGCCGCCGGTGAAGACGACCATACAGTCAGTTGGCACACGAGTTACAAAACCGTGGCGCTGGCGATCGGCGAGAGCGTGCGATCCACAGCGTTCTCGAGCGGTTTTCGGCGATCGGTCGGCCGTCCCGACGCTAGCCAGCAGTCGGATCCGCTCGCCGGTCGGGTCCCGGAGCCGATAACTACCCGGAACTCGAAGCCGGCCCATGAACGTCGCGATCGTCACCGTCGGCGACGAGATACTCGCGGGATCGACGACCAACACCAACGCGTCGTGGCTGGCCGAGCGGATCACCGAGCGCGGCAGCAGCGTCGATCGGATCCTGACGATTCCCGACGACCGCGAACTCATCGCGGAGTACGTCGCCCGGTGGAGCGACGCGTTCGACGCCGTGATCGTCACCGGCGGCATCGGCGGGACGCCCGACGACGTGACCGTCGAAGCCGTCGCCGATGGCTTAGAGCGCGAGTTCGTCGTCCACGGCGAGATCAAGGAGCGACTGGTCGAGAAAGCGGCCGCGTTCCGGGACGAAAATCCGGAGATGGTCGAGGAGTACGATCTGCAACTCGACATCGACGCGGCGGCCTCGATTCCCGAGGGCGCGACGCCGATCGTCGTCGACGAGGGGTGGGCTCCCGGCTGCATCGTCGAGAACGTCTACGTCCTCGCCGGCATCCCCGACGAGATGAAAGCCATGTTCGAATCGGTCGCCGACGAGTTCCAGGGTGATGCAGTGGCCCGCACAATCTACACGCCGGCCCCCGAGGGATCGCTCCACGAGGCCCTCGAGGGGGTCACCGAGCGATTCGACGTCGCCGTCGGAAGCTATCCGCGCAGCGAGAACCGGCCCGGCCGGATTCGCGTCTCGAGTACTGACCTCGAGACGGTCGAGGCCGCGATCGGGTGGCTTCGGGAGCACGTCGAGACGACCGAGCCGCCGTCCTCGAGCGAAGGGACGGCGGAGTAGCCGCCTCGAGCGAGGTCTCGGATTGCGATTTGTCACTTCAGTCCGACCGCCGATCCTCGACGATCCGAACGAGAACGGCGGTCAGCCCGGCGACGGTGAGGACGAACCGTTCGCCGGTCGCCGCGACGGGGAAGATCCGCTCGACGCCCGTCGCCGGCTCGTCGCGGGTCGGGTCGAACCCCGTTCTGTAGTGGGTGTTTTCGGTCGTCCCGCGCGCCGTCGACTCGGCGACGCCGCCGGGATTGAGTTCGACGAACGTCTGGACGAGCCCGCGCTGGTCGGTGATGAGCAACGATCCCGAGAGGTCGTAAAACCGGTCGTGGACCGGCCAGAAGAGATTGACGCCGTTGAAGAAGGCGTCGAACAGGACGTGCGCGAACAGTAACGCGGCGAGCGTGGTCCACGCGACGCAGTGGCCGTACGTCCCCCACCGTTCCCGGACGACCGATTCCTCGCGGAGCGTGCCGTCCCACAGCAACAGGGCGGCGGGGACGAGGACGATCCAGACGTTGTGCAACGCCGCGCGGTGTGTTCCGGGGACGACGACGCCGATCAACGTATCGAGATCGAGGAGGGCGCTACAGCCCATCACGAACAGGATCGCTCGAGTGTCGAACTCGTCGCCGAGCAAGGCGACACCGAGCAGCCCCGCGAACGCGACGTGGACGACGGTCGATGGCATATCCCGGCGACTCGAACCGCGGGGGCTTGACTGTTGGGGCACTCGAGCCGCTATCGCCGTCGACCGATTGCTGATCTCGCTCGCCGGTCCAGCTGATCGATCGGCGATGCGGACATCGCTCGCTGACTCCGCCGGTCGAACGATCGACCCGTCTCCGGTAGCTACTTGGATCGACCGCACGACCGTCGCGTATGAGCGGACGCGGACCCAAACGGGAACTCGCGGAGAAAATCGCCGGGGAGATCACGTTGAGTGAGGATCCCGGGGCCACGCTCCGGAAGTGGCGCACCGACTTCAGCGTCTCACAGACCGATCTCGCGGCCGAACTCGACGTCTCGTCGTCGGTCATCTCCGACTACGAGAGCGGCCGCCGGGAGAGTCCCGGCATCGGCGTCGTCGGCCGACTCGTCGAGGGGCTGCTCGAGATCGACGAGCAACGCGGCGGCGAGCGAATCAGACAGTACGGTCGGGTCCTCTCGGCGGGTTTCGACAGCGATATCGTCTACGACCTCCGGGAGTATGCCACCTCGCTTCCCCTCACGCGGCTGTACGACGACCTCGAGGCGACCGAAGTGGCCTCGAGCGGCACCGATCAGGTCAGCGGCCACACGGTCATCGACAGCATCGAGGCGATCACCCGCCTCTCGAGCGAGGAGTTCTTTCGGCTCTACGGACAGAGTACGAGTCGCGTGCTCGTGTTCACCAACGTCACGCGCGGGGAGGGCGTCGGCATCGCCCTCCGGATGATCAACCCGACGCCGAACGCCGTGATTCTCCACGGACTCGAGGAAGAAGACCTCTGGGACCACGCGCGGGAACTCGCGCGAATCGACGGCTACTCGCTGGCCGTCACGTCGGCACCGCTCGACGACGTGCTCGAGCACCTCGTGACACTCGAATAGTCCGGGACTCCGTCGTGTGAGCGACTGCTTAATCCGGCGATTTCGGTATGTTAGCTGCGTTCTCGATAGTTGGGATGTCGGCACAAACAGCTCCGTCATTCGCTATCGCAGCTACGTTCAGGCGATCTGGTCCTCGTATTCGTCGGCCGAAAGGAGGGCCTCGAGGAACTCGAGGTCGTCGGCCTCGATCTCGAGCATCCAGCCCTCGCCGAAGGGATCCTCGTTGACGAGTTCGGGGGCGTCGAACAGTTCGTCATTGATCGCGACGACTTCGCCGCCGACGGGCGCGTAGAGGTCGGAGACCGCTTTGATCGATTCGACGACGCCGAACTCGTCGCCTCCCTCGAGTTCGTCACCTTCGTCGGGGAGTTCGACGAAGACCACGTCGCCGAGTTCGTCCTGTGCGAAGTCGGAGATGCCCACGCGGACGACGCCGTCTGTCTCGAGTGCCCACTCGTGCGATTCCAGGTACCGTCTATCGTCGGGAACGTCAAAGCTCATTGTACTGTGTCGATGAAGGGTGTAGTTTCAACTCTTGCTTTCTTGGACTGCCCGCGGACGACCACCTGCAGCGTCGTCCCCGGTTCGGCGTACTCGACCGGTACGTAGCCGAGGCCGATCGGTCGCTCGAGGGTCGGACTCATCGTCCCGCTGGTGACGGTGCCGATAACGCGACTCTCCGTCGTGGTGATGTCGTAGCCGTGTCGGGGGACGCCGCGATCGATCAACTGGAAGCCGACGAGTCGCTCCTCGACTCCCGTCGCCTCGATCTCCGCTAGGGCGTCCCGACCGACGAACTCGGTCTCGAGGGCGACGGTAAAGCCGATGCCGGCCTCATACGGCGTCCGCGGGTCGGTGTCCGCGTCGAAATCCTGGCCGGCGAGGAGAAAGCCGGCCTCGATACGGAGCGTATCGCGCGCGCCGAGCCCGCAGGGCTGGCAGTCCAGCGCCGTCCAGATCTCCTCGGCTGCCGCCCAGGGGACGAGCAACTCGAACCCGTCCTCGCCGGTGTAGCCCGTTCGGGCAGTCCAGCAGTCGACCCCGCCGATCGTCGCGTACCGGGCTTCGAACCGCTCGAGGTCGCTCACCGACTCCTCGGCGACGCCTTCGACCAGGTCGACGGCGTTCGGGCCCTGCACGGCGTACATCGCGTACTCGTCGGTCCGGTTATCGACGGTCGCCTCGAGGTCCCACTCGTTGCGGTAGCTGAGCCACCGTTCGTGGGTCGTCTCGTCGGTGCCGGCGTTGGGGACGAACAGGTACGTCGCCTGCCCATCTTCATCGGGGAGCCGATAGACGACGGTGTCGTCGATGATGATCCCGTCCTCGTCGGTGATCGCGGCGTACTGGGAGTCGCCAACCGCGAGCCGAAAGACATCGTTCGACGTCAGGCGTTGCATCAACGCCGTCGCGTCCGGGCCGGTGACGTGAATCTGGCCCATGTGCGAGACGTCGAAGACCCCCACGTCCTCCCGGACGGCGGCGTGCTCGGTCCGAATCGAATCGAACTCGACCGGCATATCCCAGCCGCCAAACTCCGTGAACTTCGCTCCGCGCTCGTCGTGTAACCCACGTAACGGCGGCGTCTGAAGCGGCATACTCGAGATATCTGCCGCGGAGTAGTAATGTCTTTTCGTCGGTCGGACTCGCTGGCGATTCCGGTATCGTCGCTACTGACAGTTACTGCACAGTTGATCGCCTGTCGGACGCGTGACATTCGCACAAACCGTTTCAGTGTCTCTTTCGGGAGCAAATGTCCGGTTCGCAAACGCGGACCATCGCTCGTCGAGGCGGATTACCTACCTCGTTTGCGCAACCGTTTGTCGTTACAACAGCACGAACTATCGTCTCCGGTTGCCGAAGGTATATGCCTAAAACTAATGTAGACTCCGTCGTATGAGTTCTCCGAAACTCGAGCCACGGGCCGACTGGAACCGAATGTACATCGACGGCGAGTGGCGTGACGCCACCGGCGGCGAGACGATTCCCGTGGAGAATCCGGCGAAACAGGAAGTATTTACGGAAGTACCGGCGGGAACCGAAGACGATGTCGACGCTGCCTACGAGGCGGCCGAGGCTGCCCAGTCCGACTGGGCGGCGACCCCGCGGGAGGAGCGCAACGAGATCGTCCAGAACCTGCTGGACGAACTCAACGCGCACTTCGAGGAGATTGCCGGCCTGCTTGCGACGGAGGCCGGCACCCCGGGCTACCGCGCAATGGGCGAGTTCGCGACCGCGACCGGCGACGTGGAGATGGCGCTGGAGCTCGAGCCGCCAGCGGAGGAGGTTCGGCCGTCCTCGTCGATCGAGGACAAGGACAATCACATCGTCCACGAACCGGTCGGGGTCGTCGGTATCATCTCGCCGTGGAACTTCCCGCTACACCTCTCGCTTCGGGCCCTCGCACCCGCGATCGCGCTGGGTAACACCGTCGTCCTGAAGCCCGCGACGGACACCCCGATCACCGGTGGGCTGCTCATCGCGAAGCTCTGCGAAGCGGCCGGCGTTCCCGACGGCGTCGTCAACGTCGTCACCGGACGCGGCTCGGCGATCGGCGATCGGATGACCGGCCACCCGACGCCGCGCGTCATCTCCTTTACCGGCTCGACGGCCGTCGGCAAGGGCGTCGCCGAAAACGCCGGCGAGAACCTCGCGCTGCCTGCCCTCGAACTGGGCGGCAACGCGCCCTTCGTCGTCACCGACGAGGCAGACCTCGAGCGAGCTGCACGCGCCGGCGCGTTCGGTTCCTTCTTCCATCAGGGACAGGTCTGCATCTCGATCAACCGCCACCTCGTCCACGAGTCGCTGTACGACGAGTACGTCGACCTGCTCGTCGACCACGCCGAATCGCTCGTGATTGGCGACCCCTCCGAGAGCGAGGACGTGACGTTCGGCCCGGTCCAGAACGAGACTCAACGCGACGAACTGGTCGAGTTCATCGACGGGACGCTCGAGGCGGGTGCCACTCTCGAGACCGGCGGCGAGGCCGACGGCCTGTTCGTCGAGCCGACCGTCCTCTCGGACTGTACGAACGACATGCCGACGGCGTGCAACGAGCACTTCGGTCCCGTCGCTCCCGTGATTCCGTTCTCGGACGACGAGGAGGCCATCGAACTGGCCAACGACACCGAGTACGGCCTCTCGGCCTCGGTCTTCTGCGAGGACGTGGATTGCGCCCGCGACCTCGCCGATCGAATCGAGGCGGGCATGGTCCATATCAACGATCAGCCGATCAACGAGGACCACAACGCGCCCTTCGGCGGGGTCAAGCAATCGGGTCTCGGCCGGTACCACGGCGAGTGGATCGTTCGGGAACTCACCGAGCCGAAGTGGATCTCGGTCCAGGGCGAGGAACGGGATTACTTCGTCTTCGAGTAATCGAACGATAGGAAGCGGCTTTCACCCGTTTTACAGCTATAGTAGCCACTGAAACGATTTACACGTTCGATCAGGCGTACAATGACTTTCAGTGGCTACTATAGTAGCCGACTGCTCGATCGAGGCGAGTAACAGATCGCTTCGGACTGGTCACACTGCGTGCGATAGTGCACGCTGGGGCGCGGTGAACGAACTGACCCGTGAGGAGACGGACAGTCGGCTCGTGAGCAGGCGGTGCAAAGCACCCGTGTGGAGAATTCGGCCGGGAGGGCGTGGAAATTCCCGTTGCCCCGATAGCGCGACGTTCGTTTCCGTTCAGAGTACCCTGAGTATGCTGGTTCATTCACGGACTCACCAGACAGGCCCACGCGGCGTTTCGTCACATCTATCTCGCGGCCGCGGAAAGCACGGGTTATGTTTGACCGCGTTCGCGCTCGTCTCGCCCGACTCGGCGACTCACAGACCACCGCCGAGCCGGCAGTCGGTCTGTTCGTCGACGGGCCGAACGTCTTCCGCGACGAGTTCGATGTCGATCTCGACGATCTGCGCGACGCGGCCCGCGAACTCGGCCGCGTCGGCGTCATCCGACTCTACCTCGACGAGCACGCGACTCCCGGTCTCATTCAGGCCGCCGAAGCCCGCGGCTTCGAAGTGATCGTCACCAGCGGCGACGTCGACGTCAAACTGGCCGTCGACGCGACCGCGCTCGCGGGCGACGGCACCATCGATCGCCTCGCCATCGCCTCGAGAGATACCGACTTCAAACCCGTTCTCGAGTACGCGGGCACCGTCGGCGTGGAGACGATCGCGATCGCGCCCGGGACGCACGGCCGCTCTGACGCGCTTCGGAACGCGGCCGACGAAGCGGTCACGCTCGAGCCGTGATGGCGAGGGACAGGAAAAATCAACCGCTGTAGGAACTCTCTCCGACGATCTCGAGGAGTTCGCCGCGACCCGTCGCGGTCGTTTCGTCGAATTCGGTCACGCGCACCCGCACCTGTTTCTCGACCGTCTCCGGGCCGGCTCCGTCGATCACCAGTTCCGTGTCGCCGATGTACGCCCGGCCGCTGGTCCCGTTCGTCTCCGCGACGAAGACGTCGATTTCGGACCCGGTCTCGAGCGTCGGTCGGTTCGCACGGAACTGCCAGCCTTTGAGGTACTTCTCGAAGAAGCTCATACGCGCGCCACCTCCTCGCTCTCGCGATCGATGACGTACTCGCGGCCGAACCCGGTCAGCGCCGCGAGAACGAACACCGAGACGAGCAACCAGCCTTGGAAGACGAACGGGACGACGTCGATCGGCGTGACGACCATCGACTGATCGAACCAGTCGTACTCGCCGGGGAGGTTCTGCATCGCGCTGTAGCCGGCGAGCACGCCGCCCGACCACGGGAAGATGTAGCCCAGTGCGGCTGTCTGGCCGTCCAGGATGTTCGCTCGCCGGTAGCCGTTCAGATTGAATCGCTCCCCGATCTTCGAGATGTAGGGTCCGATCGCGACCTCGGCCGCGGTGTTGATGGTGATGATCGCGTTGATCAGCGCCGCGGAGCCGACCATCGTGAGTTCGGCGTTGCGGACGTTCGTCGCGAGGTTCTCGATCGACCACTCGAGCAACACCTCGAACGCGCCGCCGCGGATCATGATCTGGGCCGCGCCGATGATCAGCAAGACCAGAATCGACAGCTCGAGGAAGCCGGCCACGCCGTTCATCAGGCTCCCGCCGACGCCGACCGCGTCGGGATCCTCGACGACCGTGAGGATCGGCAGACCCGATAGCGGTTCGGCCAGCGGCGCGTCCGGCGGCGCGTTGAACATGACGATACCGCCGAGCCCCTCGAGGCCGAAAATGAGGTTGAACGCGACTGCGATGACGATCCCCCACGAGATGGCCTCGACGATGTGGCGGCCGGCGATGGCCGCGACGATCACGGCCAGCATCGAGACGACGTGAATCAGGCCGATCGCTTCGCTTCCCTCGAGGAAGATCGTCTGCGCTTCGGCGCCGATATCGCGGCCGTCCATCGCTCCGCCAGCGACGACGTAGCCGAGGAAGGCGACGGTCGCGGCGATGATGATGTACTTGAATCTCGAGGCGACGACGCCCCCGATGTCGGCGTCTTGCGTGACCGCGCTGACGATCGTCGTGTCACTGACGGGCGCGAGGTTGTCGCCGAAGATCGCACCGGAGAGGATCGCGCCGAACAACAGGACGGGATTCGCGCCGAGCAAGACGCCGGCGGGGAAGAACAGTCCGACGAAGGCGACGGTCGCGCCGTAGCCCGTCCCGATCCCCGTCGTGAAGACGGCGGCGAGGACGAACGTGATCGCGGGGAACAGGGCGGCACCGACGCCCGCGCTGTCGGCCAGCCAGACGAGGCCGCCGACGAAGCCGCCGTCCTGTAACAGCTGGGCGAACATGCCGGCCCAGATCCACGCCACGATCGCTGTCACCGCGACGGGCTGGGTCATTCCCTCGAAGATCGTGTTGGCGTAGGACTCCCAGTTCCCCCGGACGAAGAACATGCCGACGATAAGCCCGACGAGAATTCCGACGATGAGCCCGCCCGTGTCCCCGATCCGCCAGAGTGCGGTCTGGACGATGGCCCAGACGATGAAAAACGCGATCGGGAACGCGCTCATCCCGCGACCGCCGTAAAACTCGACTCTCGGCCCGCTCTCTTGATCCGGCTGTGTGAACTGATCTGCCGGTCCGTCACCGGCCGGCCCGTCCCCAGTGTCACTCATACGTGATCACGCATATTGATACATTGCGGCACTAATTACAGCCGCCATAATAACTATTACCGACAGGTGCGCTCACCTGCGCTCATTGTCTGATACCTCTCCTACGGGTGGATAATCATTGCATTGCTGGTCCATGTTGACATCTTTCCGGCGATCGAGGCGCGTCCATCGTCCGTCGAAATGACTCGGAAATCAGTGACTTTTCGAACGCGGAGCGCTCACTAGCAGGTATGATCGACGAGACGCCGGTGCTGGACGACCACCTCCACCTCGATCCCGACAGTCACCGAGGCATCGACGCCGTTCGTGACTTCGCCCGCGTCGGCGGCACCCACCTACTCGTGGTGAACAAACCCTCCTGGCACCTCGGCGTCGAGGCCGAGACCGGCGAGGACTTCCGCGAGGTCTTCGAGCGTACCGTCGAAATCGTCGACGAGGCCTCGAGCGAACTCGAGGGCCGAGCGTGGCCCGTCCTCGGCGTCCACCCCGGTCTCGTTTCGCGGCTGGTCGACGACCGCGGGTTCGCGCCCGAGGACGCCCGCGACCTCATGCAGTCCGGAATCGATGTCGCGGCCGAGTACGTCGAGTCGGGCGACGCGCTGGCGCTGAAATCCGGCCGGCCACACTACGAGGTCGACGACGACGTCTGGGACGCCTCGAACGCAGTCATGCGCCGCGCATTCGACCACGGGGCCGACCTCGAGTGTGCCGTCCAGCTCCACACCGAGGCCAGCGAGGATCTGACAACTGTTGCGGAGTGGGCTGAAGCCGCCGGCATGCCGGCCCACCGCGTCGTGAAACACTACGCAGGCGGCCGCCTCGAGGGGCCCACACCGAGCGTGATGAGCGAGAAGGATCGCCTCGAGACCGCGGCCGAGCGCGGCGAGCCGTTCCTGATGGAAACCGACTACATCGACGATCCGGATCGGCCGGGAGCGGTGCTCGGACCCAAGACGGTCCCACGGCGGGTTCGGTGGTTGCTCGAGAACGGTCACGATACCGCGGTTCGGATCGCCCACGTCGAGACGCCAAAGCGAGTCTACGGGATCGACACGGAAGCGACGCTCGAGCGAACGGAGTAATTGCTGATTACGGTTCGACTGTTCGGGGAACTAACAGCAGGAAGCGCCGTATCTGGGCCACTAGGTCGGTCGTAGTCGGGTATTGTGTATTCGTTCGGTCTCACTAAACAGTCACTCACGGCGGCTAGTGTAGAGAAAGGCATTTCAAGCGGCCGGTGTAGGTGTCTGTATGAGCAATCCCCCGACCGAGTTCTACTCGGAGGAACGCTGGCAGAACTGGATCGGTCGAATCAACGACGAAGAGATCGATCCGGAAGACGAATCGTCGGCGCGGCTCCTGCTCAATCTGCAGGACGACACGGCAATCGCGATCGCGAAGATTGTCGCTGCCTACGACGACGACGAACTCGACCAGGAGGATGCGCTCGAAGAGATCGCGGACGTCCGCGAGATCGTTCTCAGCGAGGTCGATATCGAGGACGAAGAGAAGCTGATCCTCGTCGACGGCGTCCAGACGAGTCTGGTCTGTGTCTTCTTCGCGGCCGAGGAGTATGTCGCCAACGGACCTGCCGACGAGGGCAGCGTCAGCGACTACCTCGGCGCCGCGGCCGACGCCGAGGCCGAAGAGGATCTCGACGCCGCACTCGGCTATGCGGCCCAGGCCGGGACGCTCATCATCGACGGCAACGAGCTCGACATGACCGTCGCCGAGGACCTCGAGTACGGACTGGTCACGGAGTGGATCAACGGCCTCGACAGCCTCCAGAGCGCGATGAGCGATCCGGAAGTCGTCGAAGAAGACGAGTAACGAGTCCGCGCGGCCGCTCGGGCGATACGTTTGTTTTGGGCGGTGAGTTCACCGTTCCGTAGCCACCAGACGTTTACGTTATCACGACTATCCTCGGCTATGTCATTGCGGAGAGACGAGCGTGCAGTGACCGTCCAGATAGGGGCGGTGTTGCTGCTCGCTATCATCTTCGCCGCGCTCGTGCTTTATCAGGTCAACACGGTCCCTGCGGAAAACAGTGCGCTCGAGTACGAGCACAATCAAAACGTTCACGACGAGATGCAAGAGCTGCGGAACGCGATTCGAAACGCAGGCACAACGGGGAACTCACAATCTGCATCGATCACACTCGGGACGCAGTATCCGACCCGAACGTTTTCGATGAATCCGCCTGATCCGGGGGGAACGCTCGAGACAGTTAGACCTGAGTCAAAGGTACGTATCGAGCCGGAAAACGAGTCGAAAAGCTACGAGTACGAAACTCGGTTTTTCGCGTACGAGCCTGACTATAACGAATACAATACCGCTCCGCGTACCGTAGTCGAACACTCGTTACCATACAATCAGTTCGAGGATGCAAATGTTTCAGTTGCCAGTCAACAGGTAATTCAGAACGAGCGGATCACGCTCGTTTTGCTTGATGGAAATCTGTCGAAGTCAGCCTCCGGATTGACATCAGTAAACCTCGAGCCTCTCGACGGACCGCGGACGCGTAAGCTGGCGGCTGGCACCGTCCTCACGATTCCCACCGAACGGAAGACGATATGGGAAGACGAACTCCGAGATACTAAACACGTTTCTGTTCGGAAACCATCGGCCGAGGACGAGATAGAGATCGAACTCGGAAAAGAATTCGAACTCGATATCGCCCGCGTCGGTGTCGGTCAGGGAGCAACGAGTAGCGATGATTTCGATATCGGGTCTGAGAAGGAAGCATCGTCCGGACAGCAAAATGGAACGAGATTCAATCTGGAATGGAGGGCTGCAACAGTGGCTGGAAACGATGTCCCTGTCTCCGGTGGTGAGACGACTGTAAAAGGAGCACCGTCCAACACGGTGACGATGACTGCCGGTGTCGAGGAGTACGCCGATCTACAGGGCGGACGGGCTGACTTTTCCTTTTCGGACCCAGACGGCGTTATCGACGATGCGTCGTTCGATCCTGATCCAACGTTCACAAATGGAAGCGTGACTGTCGACCTGACGATAGATGCTGAGGCAACAGACGGCGACGAAGCGAAAGTATTCGTCTCGAGCGGTGGTGGGCTGGCAGTGGCAACCATTTCCGTCGACGCTCCCGACGTAAATCTCGAAGCCTCTAATGCAGTATCGACCGGTGGGGACAACAGCAGGGTCGAATTCGAACTCAAAAACGCTGGCGATGAGACGATAACATTGGACGAAATATCCCTCGATGATGTCAAGCCTGCGGATCCGACCCGCGTTAACGACGCTGGAGGGGGTCGCGAAATCCTGTTCACGGCAGATGGCGAGGTGATCGGAGAAGTCGATACCGCAAACACCGATACCAACGGTATTCAGGTTGGCAAAGATTCTTCCCGCAACCCATTCGCCCAAACGAAACCGTTCGAACCCGGTCAAACTGCAATTGGAGAAATCGGGCCGTTTAGACCCGATGATTGGTACGCAGTCACTGATATGAGTGGCCAGACTCTGGACATGACGATTAGGTATGAGACCGAGTCGGGCGCTACAGGACAGGAACAGATAACTCTCGAGATAGATTCGCCGTCTATCGATGAAATGACGGTCAGCGCCGCGGGAACCGGTAACGACCGGTTCGATATCACTGCAAGTGTTTCTGATCCAAACAACGATTTGTCTCGAGTCGAGTTTGAAATGAGAGATACGGCGAACACTCTCGTCGATAGCCACACTGACGATAGTATCGACGGTGGTACAGGTACCGTAAGTACTAGACTCCAAGCAACTGGCAATAATAGAGATTCCGAGTATACGATCACCACCACCGTATTCGATACTGCTGGAAACAGCGAAACGGTGACTCGAACGATAACCTCAAATTAATCATATTACCCATTTCTGGGTGACAGAAGGACGAATAGTAGCATGCTATTACGTCGATCGTCGAAGCACCGAACGACAATACCTTGTATCATCACCTGTATTGACGAGACATGACCGCAGTCGGCATCGACGCTGTCGAGATCTGGACCGGGAACCTCAAACTGGACCTTCCCGGCACGTTCGCCCCGGAGAAGGGCGAAGAGCCGGAAAAGTATACGAAAGGACTCGGGCTCAACGCGAGTTCGTTCCCCGATAGCTACGAGGACATCGTCACGATGGGGGCGAACGCCGCTCACCGACTGATGCAGCGGAAAGGACTCGAGCCGGCCGATATCGGTCGAATCGACGTCGCGACCGAGAGCGCCTTCGACAACTCGAAGCCGGTTTCGACGTACGTCGCTGGCTGCCTCGAGCAGGTGTACGACGACGACTTCCACCACGCGAACAAGGGCGAGCGGAAGTTCGCCTGTATCGCGGGGACCCAGAGTCTGGACGACGCCTACAACTGGATCCGCGCGGGCCGCAATCGCGGTCGCTCGGCGCTGGTCATCGCGACCGACACCGCACTCTACGCGCGCGGCGACGACGGCGAGGCGACCCAGGGGGCCGGCGCCGTCGCGATGCTCATCAGCGAGGACCCGAACCTCGTCGAACTCTCCGCCGAGCAGGGCTATGGCTCGGCCGACGAGACGGACTTCCTCAAGCCGAACCAGCAGTTCCCGTCCGTCGACGGCAAACGCTCCGTGCAGGTCTACCTCGCACGGATGCGCGAGGCCCTCGAGGACTACGAGAGCGTCGCGGGCGAGGTCCACGAGGAGGACTTCGTCTACGCGCCGTTCCACACGCCGTTCCCAGGGATGGTCCGGAAGGCGGCGTTGCTCGCGTTCCGCCACATCACCCGGAACACGGAAATCGAAGACGAACTGGCCGAGGAAATCGGTCGGCAGCCCCGACCCGAGGCATTCGACTCCGACGAGGAGTACCACGATGCGCTCCGGGAGTACATGGACCTCCTCAAAGACACCGACCGCTACGCGGAGTGGTACGACACGACGATCGATCCGACGCTGACCATCGCCCGCGAGGTCGGCAACTGGTACACGGGCTCCGTCCACGTCGCCCGCGCGAGTGCGCTCAAACACGCTCGCGAGCAGGGCCGGGAGATGACCGGCGAAAAGATGCTCATCGGTTCCTACGGCAGCGGTGCACAGGCGGAGATCCACTCCGAGACGATTCGAGAGGGGTGGGCCGAAGAGATCGACGCCCTGAACGTCGACGAACAGCTCGCGGATCGCTACGAGATGTCGTGGGATGACTACGAGGAGATCCACGACGCCCACAATCACGAGATGGATGTCGACGTCGAGGAGTTCACGACGCCCGCCGAGGAGTTCGTCTTCGACGGCTGGGGCCGCATGGGCGAGCGGAAGTACCGATACGTAGAGTAGCGAATGGAACGCTGCGGAGAGGACCGAGCATCCGCGAGCGAAGCGAGCGGTTCACCGCCGGATCGGGGTGAAACCCCGTGACGGCGGTCTTTTGGCATCATCAGAATCGCAAAGCGGTTCTGATTAGCAGTCAGAACGCGTTGCGTTCTGACAGCAGCAACGGGCTTTGCCGGGGTTCGACCGAGTGAGTGAAACGAACGAGGGAGGATCCCGGTAAAAGAGGTTGTTGAACTGAGCATTCGTTAGGGGTGTGAGGAGAGTCTGTAAATTGTTCCAGAGTTCTTGGAAATCAAACTGGTCACAAATCGTATCAGTGGACTAATTTATAGGGGTATTGCATATCCGGACATGCCAGATAGCCCCGAACCACCGGACTGGATCGTCGAGCAGCCCGGATTGACCGTGTTCGCACTGTTGAGCGGTCTCCTCGCACTGTTCGTCCTCCTCCCGTATCTCCAGTACGTCTTGTTTGGCGTCGTTCTCGCGTACATTCTGCTGCCCGTCCAGCAACGCCTCGAGCAGTACATCAGACCCACGTTCGCGGCGATCACGGTGGTGATCACCACGTTACTCGTCGTGTTGATCCCGCTCGTCTACGTCATTTCGGTCGCGGTTCGACAGTCGCTCGGGCTGGTCCGCTCGATCAGGCAAGGCGAGATCGACGTCGAGACGGTCGAGGGAGTGCTCGAGACCAATGGCTATGCCGTCGATCTCGTGGACCTGTACGAGTCGAATCAGGGTCGAATCGCGACCGCCATCCAGGAAGCCACGTCGGGGGCGATCGGTCTCGTCGGTAGTTTGCCGAGTATGTTCATCGGTCTGACCGTCACGCTGTTCGTTCTCTTCGCACTGTTGCGGGACGGGGAGCGACTCGTCGCGTGGTTCCAGTGGGTGTTGCCGATCGACAACGAGATTCTGGACGAACTCAGCACGGGGCTGGATCGGCTGATGTGGGCCTCGGTCGTCGGGAACGTCGCCGTCGCGGCGATTCAGGCGGTGATGCTCGGGGTCGGGCTAGCGATCGCCGGCGTCCCCGCCGTCGTTTTCCTCACCGTCGCGACGTTCGTTCTGACGCTGCTCCCGCTCGTCGGCGCGTTCGGAATCTGGATTCCGGCGGCGGCCTACCTGGTCGTGATGGGGCGGCCGACCGCTGGCGCGGCGATGACCGTGTACGGGCTGCTTGTCACCTTCTCGGATTCGTATCTGCGCCCCGCGCTGATCGGCCGGACCAGCGCGTTCAACTCCGCTATCGTCGTCGTGGGGATTTTCGGCGGCCTCATCGCCTTCGGTGCCGTCGGGCTGTTCATCGGCCCGGTCGTCCTCGGGGGCGCGAAACTCACCCTCGATTGCTTCGCTCGAGCGCACACCGATCAGCCAATCGCGGGAGCCATCACTGAAGGTGAGGGAATAGACGCTGGCCCCGCGGAACCGGCCGGCGAACCAGAATCCGCGACCGAGTCGGACGAGGGCGGAGATATCGAGCCAGCGGCCGACCCGAACGACGACTTGCGTTCCGACTCGTAATCGAACGTACCACAGCTGACGCCGTTACTCGTTCTTCCACTCGCCGGGTTTTGCGCCGTGAATCTCTCCTTTCGCCTCCCGTCCCCCAGGCCACAGTCCGAGTGCGATTACGGTCACAAAAAAGAGAACGAGGACTGCCGCCACGACCGCACCGTGAATCCCCGGTAACTCGGCGGCTTCCGTCCACTGTTGCTCAGGGGTAAACATCGTGACTTTGAACAGCCAGCCGACCCCGGCCACCGTGAACAGGAGCCCGTACACGCGACGAATACGCCGAGAGAGGGCCTCTCGAGTCGATACCTTGAACGTCGGATGCCGAAGATCGTCGCTCAGTTCCTCGCGCCAGGCCGGATGTTCCACGCCGACGGGTTCGAGGGCGTTCGCGAACACGTTCTCCTGAATGAACCGGACGCGGGCGCGCCAGTGGTCGTAAAACCGGTAGCGCCGGACTTCGTAGAACAGGAAGATCGAGAGGACGAACATCCCGATCAGGAGCAAGAAGGCGGGCATGTTCCGGCTCGAGAAGACGATCGAGAGCAACGCGGCGAGGAGCGTGATCGCCCAGTCGGTCGTCCGATCGATTCGGTCCTGCGCGCTGTTGGCCTGGCTGACCTCTCCGCGATAGAAGTGAGGGAGCACGCCGAGCAGTGAATCGGTGTTGGCCGCGGCTGTCGCACCGATCTCCTGATCGCCGCGATCGAGCGGGCCGTCTCGAGCGTCCCGGTCCTCCCCACCGTCTCCCTCGAGTTCCCCGTCTCGAGGCTCGCCGTCGTCCGTACGTGTCTCGTCGCCTGCGTCGACCATGCGCCCCTCCGACACCGGCGTCTGCTATAGTGGTCCGTGTAGCGCCTGCAGGGTGGAAGAGACGGTGACGACCGGCCCGTCAGTCCGAAACGAGTGTGTTCATAACCCCGTGCCCGCTAGAGACGTGTATCGTGTCTCGGATCGAACGACGCAATCGACGCGGGTGGGGGCAGACCGGAGCGATCGATCGGGACCACCGCTAATCATGCACGGATCACACGCCACGGGGAGTCCGTACGCTCCCCACACGAACGAGGACCGCGCGGCGATGCTCGAGGCGGTCGGTGCGGGAAGCGTCGAAGACCTCTTCGACATTCCGGCCGACGTCGCGTTCGAGGACCAATTCGGCATCGACGCGCGCACGGAACGGGAAACGCGACGACTGGTTCGATCTATCCTGGATCGCAACGACGACGTGACCGAACTGCTCGGACGCGGCCACTACGGCTACTACATTCCGTCGCTGGTCGACCACCTCGCGGACCGCTCCGAGTTTCTCACGTCGTACACGCAGTACCAGCCGGAGATCTCCCAGGGGTTCCTGCAGGCCCTGTTCGAGTACCAGTCGCTGCTGGTCGAACTGACCGGCCTCGAGATCGCGAACTGCTCGATCTATGACGCGGCGACGGCGCTCGGCGAAGCCGCCACGCTGGCCGACCGCGTCCGCGATACGACGGGCCACCGCGTGCTCGTTCCCGAACTCCTGCGCGCGGAACGGCGGAGCACGCTCGAGAACTACGTCGCTGGGACCGATCTCGTCGTCGAGGAGTATCCAATCGACGACGGGAACGTCGACTTCGCGGGGCTCGAGGCGACCGTCGACGAAGAGGTCGTGATGATCTACGTCGAGAATCCGACCGTGCGCGGGACGATCGAGGAGCACCTCGCGGCGGTCGGCAACCTCGCTGACGACAACGACGCGCTCTATACGCTCGGCTCGGATCCGATCGCGCTGTCCCTGCTCGAGCAGCCCGTCGACGTCGGTGCTGACGTCGTCGTCGGCGACGCAAGCGTGCTCGGCCTCCCGACGAGTTACGGAATGGGTCTCGGTCTCTTTGCGACGCGCGAGGACTACCTCCGGCAGGTTCCCGGCCGTCTTGTCGGGGTCAGCGAGGACGCGACCGACCGCCGGGCGTTCACGCTCACCCTCCAGACCCGCGAACAGCACATCCGTCGGGAGCGCGCGACGAGCAATATCTGTACGAACCAGGCCTGGGTCGCGCTTCGAACTGCGATGCACGCCGCCGTTCTCGGGTCGACCGGGATGGTCGATCTCGCGAAACGCGATGTCATCCGGGCCCGGGACCTCGCGGAGCGCCTCGACGACATCGTCGGCGTCAAAGCGCCGGTCCACGACCGCCACCACGTCCGGGAGTTCGTCGCCCGCGTCGACCAGCCCGCACGGGCCGTCGCCGAGGACCTCGAGCGACTCGGCTTTGCGGTTCACGTCCTCGGTGACCACGAGATTCAGCTCTGTATCGCCGGCGTTTCCGACGACCGGATCGATCGATTCGTCGAGGCCCTCGAGGAGGTGACACGATGAGCGACGACCGCGACGCCGCACAGTCGCGCTACGACCAGGCCCGATACGTCAAAAACGGCGAGTACGAACCGCTGCTCTCCGAGAAGGATCAGACGCGGGTCGAGATCGGCGCCAGTGGGGACGACGGCAACGGCGCCGGTAGCGAAGACATCGGCTCACCGCTTCCCGACGACCTGACGCGGGACTCGCTCGAGTTGCCCGAACTCTCCGAACCCGAACTGGCGCGCCACTACACGCGGCTCTCGCAGATGATCTACGGGATCGATAGTGGGCCCTACCCGCTGGGGTCGTGCACGATGAAGTACAACCCGAAGTTCACCGAGGACGTGGCCGCGCTGCCGTCGGCGGCCGTCCACCCAGATCGGTCTGAAGAGTCCGTTCAGGGGACGCTCGAACTCCTCTATCGGCTGCAGGACTACCTCGGTCGGATCGGCGGGATGGACGCGGTGACGCTCCAGCCGCCCGCCGGCGCGGCCGGCGAGTTCGTCGGAATCCGCGTCGCTGCGGCGTACCACGAACACAACGACGAGGGGCATCGGGACGAGGTCATCATCCCAGAGAGCGCCCACGGGACCAACTTCGCCAGTGCTGCGCTCGGTGGCTACGACGTCGTCTCCCTGCCCAGCGACGACGAGGGACGGGTCGACCTCGAGGCGCTCGAGGCCGCTCTCTCCGAGCACACCGCGGCGCTCATGCTGACTAACCCGAACACGCTCGGGCTGTTCGAGCGCGACATCACCGAAATCGCGGCGATGGTCCACGACGTCGGCGGCCTGCTCTACTACGACGGGGCAAACCTGAACGCCCTGCTCGGGCGCGCTCGGCCGGGCGATATGGGTTTCGACGTGATGCACTACAACGTCCACAAGACGTTCGCGACGCCCCACGGCGGCGGCGGGCCGGGTGCTGGTCCAGTCGGCGTCGTCGACGAACTCGCCCCGTTCTTGCCCGCGCCGCGCGTCCGCGAGCGCGACGAGGGCTCGAACGAGGGGGATCCGGTCTACGAGCGGTTCGATCCCGACCACACGATCGGCAAGGTCCACGGGTTCGACGGCAACTGGCTGGTGCTCCTCAAGACGTTCGCCTACATCGCCCGCCTCGGCGACGAGGGACTGGCAGACGCGAGCGCCTCCGCGGTGCTCAACGCGAACTACCTCGCAGAACGGATCGAGTACGACATCCCCTACGGCCCATTCCACCACGAGTTCGTCGCCAGCGCCGGCGAACAGGACGCCGCCGACGTCGCGAAGCGGATGCTCGACTACGGCGTCCATCCGCCGACGACCAAGTGGCCCGAGATCGTCCCCGAGGCCCTGATGACCGAACCGACCGAAATCGAGAGCAAGGACACCCTCGATCGGCTCGCCGCCGCGTTCAACGGAGTCGCCGGCGAGGACGATTCGACGCTCGAGGCCGCACCGGAACGCACTACTGCCCGTCGAATCGACCAGACGAGCGCCGCGCGGAACCCGCGACTGTCGTGGCAGGCGCTTTCGGACGACTCCTAAGCGATCGATCGGTTCGCGGTCTTCGTTCTGCCGTACGGTTTCGATCGCGTCACCGACCCGTCGGTACGGTCTGTGGATTCGGTCGCCGTTTCGTCGACGGGAGGGGGATCAGCAGACGTCTCCGCAGAAAACGCGAGCAGAGGCGGTTGGTTTCGGGATCGACTCTATGCCGTACTCGAGTCCACGGCTGTTCCGTTGTCGCCGATCCGGACGAATCCGTAGTCGCAGTCAGGGCAGTGCCACTTGACCTTCTCACCGAGGTGGAGCATCGTGCTGGCGGCGCGGTAGAACGTCTTCTCGCCCCCACAATCGGGACACTCGTGTACGAGTTCCAGAGCCATACGTGACCCTAGAGAGCGAAGCGAGTTTAACGTACTGATTTTCGAGGCCCGAATCGAATCTCCGGAGTGGACGCGACTCGCGGCGCGTCGAGTGACAGGGAAGTTAAGTGCGATCCCTCCGTCGGTTCAGCCATGTCGATCTACACCGGTCGCGGCGACGACGGGCAGACGGACCTTCGAGACATGACTCGCGTCTCGAAATCCAGCGCCCGCATCGAGGCTTACGGGACCGTCGACGAACTCAACGCCCTGCTCGGGACGATCCGACCGACCGACCACGACGATATCGACGATCGGCTGGCGGCGATCCAGAACCACCTCCACGTCGTCCAGGCGGACTTCGCGAATCCCGATCCGGACGAGGACGACCCCGCGATCCGTCCCGATCACGTCGAGACCGTCGAGGACTGGATCGACGAGTACGACGACGAACTCGAGCCCTTGACCTCGTTCATCCTCCCGACCGGTAGCGAACACGGGGCGGCGCTGCACCACGCTCGCACGGTCTGTCGACGAGCGGAGCGGCGGGCGGTCGCGCTCGCCGGCGAGGAGGAGATCAACGAGGACGCGGTCCAGTACCTCAACCGGCTCTCGGACGGCCTGTTCACGTTCGCTCGCGTGGTTAACGCTCGCGACGGTGAACCGGAAGACGCGCCGGACTACTAGATGCAACCGGTCAGAAAATCGGCTTTGATTTCCGTAGCAGCTATTTTCGAGACGACGGCTCTGGCACTCGATATCGGCTCGATCAGTATCGTCTCATCGCGGACCGCGTCTGGCCCCGAACGGCGTGGAACTACGAGCGCTCGGTTTCGGTCATCGGCGGTAATTCGATAGCGACGAGATCGTGTCCCGTCTCTCGTCGGTGGTCGGTTCCGATTCGCGTCGCTTCGTCGCGGCCGTCTGCCGATTGCTCGTATCCACAGCCGTTGCATTCCACGAGGAACTGTTTCCGCTCTCGGGAGCCAGAGGCCGTCTCGTTCGTTGCCATACTCCACTAGTTGACGACCGACTGCTTGAACTGCCCTCCAAAACAGATTGGATTTCGTCGCCGGTCGACACGGCGCGCGGACTGGGTTTCGGTCAATACGCACTCTCTACTGGCCGCAGAGACGACTTCGTTCGTCCGGACGGGTTACAGACCGATATTCAACGCGTGACATCCTCCCCGCCGTAAACGGCGGAGCTTCCCGTACCACAGTTGGGATATTTGCCGGTCTACGACAGGACCTGTTCTCTCGTGCGAAACGTCCCGCTCTCGCGGTCGAACAGGTATGTCGATGGCTGTGCCACACAGCCATTACTCCTATCCTCGCCGTGAGGACTCGGAGTTATCTTCTGGCGCATATTTTCCGCCCCGTTACAATCCGCGTTCCCGACCAACTCGCACGACGAGCAGACGTACAGGCCACGTTCGACACGGTTCGACTTCGTGTCGTCACCACATCGTGAGCAGGTCTTACTAGTGTCCCACTCGTTCTCTTTCAGCACCTCAACGCCACAGATCTCGCCTTTGTATTCGAGGTACTGGTAGATGCGGTCGAACGCCCACGAGTGCAACTTCTTATTGCCAGTTTTTCCCCAGTCTGACTCACGTACGTCTTCAGGCCAACTCACCGCGAGCGTTCCAACACCGCGTTCAACACACTCGGTGATGATGGTGTCCGTGAGGACGTGGTAGAAGTGGGTTTCACGGTCTGCGAGTTTTTGACGTGCCCACATCGACTTCTCTGAGGGGCCGTTCTCACCCTCAGTATCGTACTCTGATCGGGTGAAGTAGTGCTTGTCCTGTTTGAGCGAGTTACCGGGGAACAGGACGTATTCGCCGGGGAAGGCGATCGTTGCAATGTTCTTGATGCCGAGGTCGATACCCGCCAATTCGTCGCCTGCGGAGTCGGTAGTTTCGAGTTCGACTTTACAGACGAAGTGTAGTTCCCACTCATTGCCGTTCCAGACGGCGCGAACGTTCTGCGCCCGGTTGACTTCTGAGAGGTCAACGTCCGGGCGAGTCTGGTACTCGCAGAGGATGAAATCCGACCACGATTCTTTGAGGTTCGACCCTTTACTGAGTCGGACGCGGTTGTTTTCGGGGTCGTGCTTGAAGCCGTCTGCTTTGAACGTCACAGTGCTTCGGGGTCGGGTGTCGCCGTGTTTGCGGTAGCCGGGCGGATTCGCCTTCGGGTCTTTGTGTCGCAGGTCGAACCACGACTGAAAAGCGTCAGAAAGTTCTTCGATGACTTTCTGACTGGATTGGGCATTCAAGTCTTTCCAGCACCCGCGGTTCTTCATATACGATTTCAGCGTTCCCTCATCTGGAATTTTGCCGGTTGCGTCCCAGATACGGTCGGCTGTCCATCGTGCGACATTCCAAATTTTCGAGGCGGAGTCTCCGAGCGAATCGAGGCCGTCGCAAACCTGACGCTGGTTCTGAATGGAACCAACGTAGGTGCGAGTGACCTCAATCGCCATACATAGTCTATGTAGACGAATCGACTTAATAGTGTGTATTACCGTTGAATATCCGGACTGCTATCGGCGGTAGTTGGCGTCAGAGTTGTCGGATTCACTCCCGTCGTAAACGACGGGATTCTCTCCTCGTAGAAAGATAGCCCCACGTCTCGCCGGCGATGACCAGCACGATCAGGGACGCGCCCAGCAGTTCGACGTTCTTGAGGAAGTGGGTCATCTCGCCTTGCCGTTGGTCCTCGGTCACCGCCCAGAAGTCGTGCATGAACGGCGTCACGACGAGGAAGAATACGGCCAGCATCCCCGCGGCGACGACTGGATAGACGCCGAAGACGATGCCGAGCCCGCCGAGAACCAGTATCACGCTCGACGCGACGACGCCGAACCCGGCCGCGGGAACCCCCTTCGACTGCGCGTAGCCGGACAGCATCTCCGTCGCCACGAAGTGATTGAGTCCCTGGTACACGAGGAGACCACCGAACAGGAGTCGCCCGGCGAGCAGGAGCGCCGCGCCGATGCCGCTCTCGAACGCCATCAGCGACTCACCGCCGTCCGCGAGGTCGTCGATGGTCGTGAGTAACTCCGCTGCAGTCGGGTCTGCACCTCGAGTCGCGATAGTAGTTTCATTACGTTAGCTGGTTCGTATCCGAACTCGATATAGTCTCGCTAACGGAAGCGTTACCGGGTGAAACGACCGTTATCGTAGGATCTGGGTCGTCGAATGCTGCCGTGCGACATGGGCTGCTCGAGCCCGAGATCCCATCCGCTTCGAGCGCTCGGGCTCGAGCGGACGACCACGGTAGCCGTTCGTGAACCCGGGTCACTTCACTCACCGGCTCGAGGTCCTGTCACGACGCTGTTGTACCGCACGCTCGAATTTTGTTGCCCACGAAAGAACTATATTCTCGTCCGGCCTTTCTATGGGAGAGAATCACATGAACAAACACTTCCACGACAGCCTGTACTACCTGCGACGAGCCGCCGAGCACGCTCAACTCGGCGTAATGGAGCAGACAGACGAGGTCTCGGATCGGGTCCGATCGTTGCTCGGCCGAGAGCGCGACCCGGAACCCGGCCGAATCGACCGGGTCCGCGAGGACGTGACCGACCTCGAGCGACGAGCTAAGACGAGGGGTTTCGCAGCGCTCGATTCCGCGCGTAATCGTATGGGTCGCCCGAGGGCGGTTACGGACGACCGCTGAAAGGAAGCCTTAAGTCAAACGCACGGGAATCCCCTCGTGCGGGTTGGTGATCTAGTTGGTTATGATACCTCCTTCACACGGAGGAAGTCGGCGGTTCAAATCCGCCCCAACCCATACGCGGTACGTACGGATTGTATTCGATTGTATTCGACTGTATTCCTCGGTTTTAGATCTTCTAACCGAAGAATCTGTTATATCGGCGTAGATTTCGAGGTCGTGAATCCATTCGGTCGTTGCACGCGGAGACCCTCCGTATAGCGATCCGGTTATTTACAACGGTTGCTCATATATAAAAGTGGGTGCTGATGGGTGGCTCTGGAGCGCGCAAGAACTGCCCGTGGACTTGGCCTTCCCGATGGGCAGTTGCTGTCTGGTACGGACAGCCCTACGACGCTCGTACGCGTCTTCAAGATCAGTTGGCGTGCGCCCTGACCAGTGGACTTCGGTTCGGGGAGGCGGCATCATACTCACGGTTCAAATGCCCACGGAGCGGTGCGTGGGCGACCCCCTCGGATTTCCTCACGACCAATTCGTTAAACTCGACTCGGTACTCTTCGCGTCCCGCGCAAATCCTCGTCCGTGTTCCAACTGAGCAGAGACTGAAAGACACAATCCTTCACCCGGGGGTGATTCCGACGGTATAAGAAGTCGTTTGTAAACTAAAATGTGGAAACTCTTTTAAGTGATGGGACAATATAGTTTACAAGGATGGTTACGAAGGCCGGGCTCGCTATTCTGGATGTACTGAGTCCCGGGGGGGATGTAACCGCACAAGAGCTGGCCGCAGAAACCGGGTATAGTCGCAAGCAGGTCTACCGTGTCGTTGACGACTTACTCGACAAAGGGGTACTGGACGAGTCCCGAGCGCAGCACAATCAGCGTGTCCTGCGCGCCTCTGACGACCCGATTGTCGAAGCGTACCGGAACCTGACATCGAACCTCGGGCACGTGGACTGGGCAGACCTCCTCTCACCGGCCACGATACAGGTCTGCTGGTACCTTGATGAACCACGCCGCATCATCACGATCGCTGATCGATTAGGAATTACGCGACAGGCCGTCCACAAGGCGTTATCCCCGTTAAAGAACCGAGCGATGCTCGCGCCCGCCGGCCCAGAGTACGCACTCGCCGACGACCTTCACCCCTTACTTGAATTCGCCAACACCGTCGTCAGGCATGGCCACCGCAACCGTGTTCGGCGACTCGCGCCCAGTGCCACAATTGCGTGGTGTGACCCGAAACGCGCGCTCGTCCAAGTACAAACCTCCGAAGACGCGGAGAAACTCCAGAACGCCGACGACTGGGACATGACTGGATTAGCGGAATTCCAGGCGTACGGCCTGCAGTTCTTCCTTGCAGGAGAACCCGCCTTCTGGTACGCGCCAGACGACGATCTCACCCTTGCAGACATCGTTTGCCATACGCTCGCCCTCAACACTGACTCCCGACGCGTGAGCTACGCGATGCTGCTCATCGAACAGGAACGAATCGAACAGGAAACACTCACCGAGACTGCGACTTGGTACGGTCTGGACTCAATGATACCTCGGATGTATCGTCTTATAGACGAAGGCACCGACGCCGACGATGAGATGGGGTCGGGAGGTCCCTTGCCGAGTGCTCAAGAATACGCGGTGCTGAAAGACCAGTATGGAGTCGCATAAATGACCGTCTTTAGTGGCGAGGAGACCATCAAGACGTTTCTTGCCGAATTTGACGGGTGGCTCTCAGAATCGGTGGACGTGTACCTCCTTGGCGGGTCTGCAATGACAGTTCGCGGGCTGAAAGACCAAACCGAAGATCTCGACTTGGCCCTCGGCGTGCCAACCGAATTCGAACACGTCTATCACGCCCTTCGAGAACAAGGGTTTCAGGTGACGGGTGAGCCGACCGCGTCATTCGAAGGGGTTGGAAAAACGGTTGAGTTCTACCATCCCGACCGCGGGTTTCGGGTTGACTTGTTCGAGCAACAGGTTGTCGGGAAAGTTTGGATCACAGAGGGCATGCACGACCGGGCGGACGAGTTCTGGACAGGGAAGCGTGCAACGGCGTACGTGCTCGCTGATGAGGATTTGTTCTTGTTGAAGGCAGTGTCCGGCGGCGACTTAGGGGCTGGCAGACGACGCGACATTGAGGATATGCGGACGTACGCACAGCGTGGACTAGCCTACGAAGTGATCCTCAACGAGATTGAGGAACAGCGCCCGTTCAATACGGGGTCAATTGAAGCGACGCATATCCGTACTCAATCTCACCCGTTGTTTACTATCGAGGTGGCTGTACAGTCGCTTTCTGGGCTGCCATCCTCTTTTACGGATCGCGTGTCGGAGTTCGCAACCGAATTCGAAGTTGAGTACGGTATCTTGGAAGCGGTCGATGGGGGTCTTCGGAGTCCACGCGCGATCAGCGAACGTGTTCTTTCGAACATCCGAGAGCTCTCCGTTAGCGACGAGGAGGCGGTGTCTGCTGGGATCGATCGTCTCGTCGAAAAGGAAATTCTTGACCGAGAGGGGGATACTGTTCACCCCTCGTCCAACTAACTCGGTGCTTTCGAATCTCTCAGTGACGGCACTGGGATGAGGATGGCAAGCGTTCGGCAGTACGTCTCTGGGTACGTACTTGTGTACGTCCCTGGGAACGTACTTGTGTACATCCATGTGTACGTCCACAAGTACGTGTGTACGTACATTCTGCCGAACGTTAGTACTCCCAGCGGAGATCCGATATCGAGGTACTGATAGCGATCATGGACGGAACGCGACCAGACCCAACCTACGTATTAACAATCCAATCCAGCGGTGTAGTGCCGTGGGATTTCCTCGTCTCCGACGGGGGAATATGTCCGTCTCGTTCATCGCTATCGAAGTGTCACCAAGTGTCGGCTACGTATATTCTACTACCGCCCTACGGCACGGTTTTATTCGTTTCAGACTGCTGCCGTGTGTATGGACGAACTGACAGCGAATATCTCGTTCGACCGATTCGCAGATATGCCGGAATTCTACGGCTCCGGTGCTGCAGAATACCGTCTGGCGATGGTGAAAGAGCGCGCTGACTTTCTTGATCTGTTCGCAGGCGCTCGTCACGTGGATGCCGTGACGTACGCGGAAACGCCCGATCTGATGGTGAAGATGCTGACCGAGTACGACATTGGTTCACTGGACGTACTCATCGGGAACGCCGAAGACTACGCTGACCAGGTGAGCGAAGTCTCGACAGCGAGGTCGCTCGTGCGACTGCGACAGGACGACCGACTCACGATTCGATTGAAGAACCGGAAGACAGTCCACTCGAAGATTTACCGAATCGTGATGCCGGACGACACGGTGAAGTTCGTCCAAGGGTCAGCGAACCTCTCACGGAACTCTTGGGAGTACCACACGAACCAGATCTCCGTCATTACGACCGATGTCGGGACTGAACTGGACGAGGAGTTCGAGCGGTTCATCGACGAGTACCGCGACGGGTACAGCGACCAGACACTCCTCGAAGGGCTTGTCGAAGCACTGGAGGAGGCCGATTCACCGGAAGAGCGGGAGAACCGTATCGAGTACTGGGTTGGTGCGGGTGACCTTGACGTGAGCGACACTGCTGCCCTGAATCAAGACGCCGTCGAGGACCTGAAAGACGTCGCTGATCAGGTTACCGCCGTCGTTGACGACCCTGAGGAGGCCGAGGAGACAGTCGCGTTTGTCGAAGACCCCGAGAACGCCGACCGCAACGTCATCGAACCAGAGGACTCCTCGGACGAGGACGACTCACCCAATGCTCCGGACGAGGACGAGTCTCCGGATGTCGGACTCGTTGAGTCAGATCACGAGACGGGGTTGACGGATGGACTCGACCGGCCGCGGGTTCGTGCGCCCGACGAGAAGATACGGATGGGAACCAGCAAGGTGGACAAAGACACTGCCGACGAATTCGGGGCCGGGCTCCGCGACCGTGGCGCGACCGTTGAGGACCACAGCATCACCGCGCCGCTGAGCGCGTACAACAACCAGGTCAAGGAATCGACGTCTATCCCGACGATGTCCGTCCTCCCAGAGGCAGAGCAAGTCGTGATCGGTGAGGACGACGAGATGATTCTCGTCGCCACCGACGAGCCGACCCCCGAAGTCCTGGATCATTGCCTCAAAACCATCGAAGACTCAGTACCTCACTAAGCATCGCCAGTTAGCCTGTCCTAAGTCACCTGTTCTGTCGTGATGAGTCGTCGATTGCGGTTAAACAACGTTAGTCGAAGACGGAGCTGTCGCTGTCGGCGGCGGTCAGCCGCCGACGCGACAGCGTAGCCACTCACAAGGCGGCGTCCCCGGTCAGTGACTACCGGTGGAACCGGTCGTCAGGTGGCCGGTTTGCGGGGACGACCCGACGCACCGCGAGGGCCGTCCACGCAGCCCGGCGAACCATGTTGACGAACTCCTTGTATGGCCACCACCAGAGGCGACGCCCGCCTCGGCGGGGCGTCGCCACGTATTCGTAGTGCAGATACCGCCAAACGTTCTGTAGCAGCAGACTCACTACGACGTACAGTAGTCTGACCGTCGCGTCTCGCGTCGTTGTCGTCGCTATCGCTTGCTCGGACAAGCGATAGCTCGACTCGATACCGAAGCGTTTGCTGTAGTGGTATCGAGCGTCGCGTGGTGTCTCGATGAACGGCGCGTCAGCGGCGTAGCCGTGACGCGCCACGCCGTGCTCGTCATATCGTCCGTTCAGGTATGTACAGTCGATGTAGACGGGAAACTCGACAGTCCAGCTGTGACCGTCGAGTTTCCCTGTCAAGTCGTGTTGAATGATGCGACTCCACCCTTCCGAGAGTTCCTGCTGAATCGCCTCACCCCACCGGATGATTGGGATAATGTAGGCGTAATTGTGCGCCTGGAGCAGCGTGAGACACTTGCTGTCGTAGAATCCGCGATCAAGGTAGACGGCCTTGACTTCGGTGTCAAGGCCGTCGAGAACACCGAGGAACTCAGCGAGGACGCTGCTGGCGGTGTCGCTGTCTTCGAAACGGCGCACCGCCAGTGTGAACCGCTTGTTCTTCACACGCGCGTAGAGTGTGGCGTAGGCGTGGAACGAAGTGGTTCCACGTTTCGCTTCCGAGTGGTAGAGAGCGTCTGTGTTGTCTTCGTCACCGTAGTAGGGCCGCAGGTGGAGGTCTGCGCAGACCTCCACCTGCTCGGGGAGCAGTTCGACGACATCCTGCCGAAGGAGTGTGTTAGCGACTCGTTCGAGCCGGAACGGCTCGAACTTCGTCCGCAGGTGGTAGAGGATCGTGTTCGCCGATGGCGAGTCTTCACTGGAGTTGCATAGCGTCGAGATCGAGGTCCCGTCGGCGGTTGCGCCGACGAGGACCTCGTAGATGTCCTCTGCATCGATTTCAGCGTTGTTCGCGAGGTTCAGAGAAACTTCCTCGTCAAGCCGGTTGACGAGGAAGTTAAGAAGCTGGTCTTCGTGGATTTCACTGTCTGCTTGTTGGGTCTTGAACACACCTTCAGCAAGCAGACGTTCTAACTAACCGGCTTTGTGAAGTACTGAGATTTGATGCGGTCACCACTCTCACACAATGGCGTCGTCACTGGCGGAACTGACAAAGAGGAGGAGTCGCTCACTTCCGACGGCACGCGTGCTGCAGTGCCATCAAACGCTGCGCTCGATGCGCCCTAGAACGTCAGCTGCACCCTCTCATACGCAGTGCGAATGTCCATGCATGTCGATCACGAAAGGGAATCTATGTACGACACCAGCTACGCGTCCTATCCTGTCGTCATGCGAATCGTGGATCGACTCGAGGCAGACGGCCTCGATCGGGACAGCTACCAGTTGCCGGATGTCGTCGACCCCGACGAACTCGCCATGCTCGTAACCAGCGGTGATCCGACCGACGAGATTACGTTTTTCCTCAAGGGCCGAACGGTGACCGTCTCTGGGTCCGGCGACGTCTATGTCCGATCGTGATTGGCCGTCGGCACCCCGAACTAAATGACGACAGTTGCGGGTCCATGACCGGCAGGTGATTCCGCAGTCCCAAACGAGGAGTATGTCCACTGGGACATTGCCACTCTCACCGTATGCTGGTTCCTGCACACCGAGCCTGCCTTCCGCTCTGTCTGGATGAACGTCGTGCCGCTACATCCCCAGTTGCTCCTATCCATACCGTCATGACCGAGGCCGCCGAAGTAGCCGAGAGTCATGGGAGCAGCGCGCAATCGACAGTGGCGGCTCACGGAGCGACCGACCGGCGAACCGACGGCCGACAATTTTGAACTGACTGACAACCCGATCCCAGAGCCGGGCCCGAAGGAGGTACTCGTCCGGACCGAGTACCTCTCCGTCGATCCGTACATGCGCGGTCGGATGCGCGACAGCGAGTCCTACGCCGACCCGTGGCCCGTCGGCGAACCGATGCGAGCACGGGCCGTCGGCACGGTCGTCGAATCGAACCACGCCGCGTTCGAGGCCGGCGACACTGTCATGGGCAACCTGTACTGGGCCGAGTACGCGGTCGTCGACGGCACCGAACTCGAGACGGTCGACACGGGGACGGCGCCGGTCTCGACGGCACTGCACGCCCTCGGGATGCCCGGCCGGACCGCCTACGTCGGCACCGTCGACATTGGTAGGGCCGAACCCGGCGATACGGTTGTCGTCTCCGCCGCGGCCGGCGCAGTGGGCTCCGTCGCCGGCCAGATTGCTCGGATTGCCGGCTGCCGCGTGGTCGGGATCACGGGCCGGGACGAGAAGGCCGACTGGCTCACCAACGACCTCGGCTTCGACGCAGCGATCAACTACCGCACGGCCGATGACCTCTCGGCGGCGGTCGCCGACGCCTGCCCGCGCGGCGTCGACCTCTACTTCGAGAACGTTGGTGGGGAGGTAACCGACGCCGTCATGGAACACCTCGTCGACCACTCTCGCGTGGCCGTCTGCGGGAAGATCGCTCTCTACAACGTGGAAGACGACGACGACCGGCTGCGTGGTCCGCGGCATCTCCACCAGCGGACCCGCACTCGCGTTGAGGGGTTTATCGTCAGCGATCACGCCGATCGGTTCGACCACATCAATGCGCGGCTCCGGCGGTGGGTCGAGGATGACCAACTCCAGTATCGAGAGACGGTCACCGACGGCATCGAGAACGCTGCTGACGCGTTCTTGGGGCTGTTCGACGGGACGAACATTGGGAAACAGCTCGTCCGGATCGACGCTGACTAAGCCCACTGGGGGACCCACTCGAGCGAGCACCTCTGGAGTAAGACGGCCCTGCATTTGATACCAAATCCCGCTCGAGACGTTCGAGCAGGGGAAATCGGCGAGGACAAGTGCCGAGGACCTGACGCTCGGCGAACCGGATGAAGTGTGGGGAACTGTTACCGACACTGGGACTGAGGGAATGATGTGATGGCTGCCAGTCGGGACGATCTCTCTGCTACCGAGGATACGGCGTAGGTCTTGACGGAAGGACGATGCTGATCCCGTCGATGGCAGAGAGCAGCGACGTGATCTAATCGGATCACATCGCCGTCCGTAGACCCATCTGGCCTTGTTGAAATCCGCAAGCGATGATAGGTTTTAGCCGTCGTGCTGAATACAGGGCGCAGGCCTTGTTTAGACGCGGTTCAGATCGTCCGCCACGGCCTTTGCCCAAAGAATGAACTCGCGGAGAGAAGGACTCATAGGCGGATTCTGTTCCACCAATAGAGCTACTAACCGACGGTTTCAGTAGCGTCTAAACAAGGCTCAGGGCGCATATCTCGCAAAACGGGACTGAATCCTGCCCTCTGTAATTTGTGCCAGAGCACTGTAATTTTCTTGTAACCAGTGCCACCACTTCACAGTGTGACGCGAGTGAACAGTGGAGTCCGACGTTGTTCCTGGTCGGTGGTGTTCTGCTGATCGGTCATGCGGTAATACCGGACCTTGATGCATTCACAGACAGGGCCACTCCGAAGTATCACTCGTCACCCTCACCGCGGAGCGACACGACCGTCAGCACTAACGCAGTGATTCCAAGCACCCGCGTCATCGGGATCACCCACGATTTCACGGAGATGTCGTCTGGGTTCTCGTAGGCGAGGGATAATCCAAAATCTAGGTACCAACGCGGTGCGACCGCTGCGGCTGACCCAAACAGGCCAAATACCAGGCCTACGACACCCGAGGGGAAACCAGTCCGGCGTACGAGGAGGAGGCACCCGATCCCTTCAAGGCGGGCCATCGGGATGGTCCATCCGCGAAGTATGGCGTCCTCTGGGTTCTCGAACGCTACGGTCTCCGCAGTTTCGACAATCCTGCGGGGAATCGACACCATTACGAGACCGATGACCGACAGCAGCGTTCGGAGCACACTGACTCTTCGCGGGCCATCAAAATAAGGGTTCATTGGCAGGAGTGCAGAAGTGTTCACAGGCCCAAGTCAATAAATATCAATTTGTTAAGGTGGATTCTCTACGCGAAAGAAGGAGGTCTGGTAGAATACTGACGGAGATAGTGAGTAAGTACGGCACTCATACGGACATAATATTCACTGCCGAGTTATTGTCACAGGAGCTACCCCAGAAATCTTAATAGCGCCCGGGGTCATCAGATTGTTAATGAATACCCCAAACATTGTTGGCGACATCCTTTTAGTGGATGATAATCCCGGTGATGTGCGGCTCACCAAGGAATTGCTGAGAGATGCGGGGCTAAATCCGACCTATCATGTGGTGCATGCGGGCTCCGATGCAGTGGATTTCCTTCTCCAACAAGGGGAGTATAGTGATGCTCCTCGGCCTGACATTATTCTGCTTGATTTGTTTCTCGGGCGAATGAATGGAGATGATGTGATAGCTGAGGTTGCCGATGATATCGATAATATCCCTGTGGTCGTCCTGTCTGGCTCACATGGATTTGATGCCATTCAGCTGGAGAACGTTAAAGAAGAGGTGGATGCTTGCCTTGAGAAACCGATTGAGCCTGATGAAGCTAGTGATCTTGTTCAGTTGCTCGATAAGGATTAAGAATTCCCCGGCTTTGTCGAAATCCTCATACGGTGATGGATTTCAGCGGTCGTGCTGAATACAGAGCGCGTATCTACCACCACCGAACTGGGGGCACCGAGCGGTACAGACCGTCGTCCTCTATAACATCAGGAGGAATACAGCGCGCTTGACCACAGGGCGTGCGCCAGACGAGCCGTCCGCACTCGCCGCTTCGAGATACCGGGCAACCACACCGCCCGAGAGCGAGCCGGCGTCGTTGCAGGACGCAATCAATTTCTCGACGATGAGCGATCGTCGTCCAGACGAACCCCGTCGCCACTCTGCATGGCGTTCGGGCCTACGTCGCTCCTGGCTCCGGCGCGTGCCACGCCAGGACCGCTCCGAGCGCCCCGAGGATACCAGCGACGAGGAAGGCCGTCTCGTAGTTCGAGGCGTCGATGAGCCGCCCGGCGGCGATGGGTGCGATGAACGCCCCCGCCAGGCCGACGCTCGTGAGGAAGGCAACGGCCGTCGCGGCGACGGCTGGCTCGACTAGCTCGCGGACGTACGCGAAGACGAGTCCGAGGCACAGTTGGATGGCGAACCCGGTGACAAGCAGCGCCGCGACGACGACGGGGATGGTACGAATCGCAGTAAAGCCCGTGATGACCGGCGTCGCCACAAGGAAGGAAAGCAAGACGATCGGGCGGCGGCGGCCACCGAAGAGGGTATCCGAAAGGACGCCGCCGGCCACCCGCGAGAGCACACCAACGGCCGGAAACAGGGCGACGAGGGCACCGCTGAGTCCCAGCGATAGGTGCAGGTCTTCGGTGAGGTACGATGGAGCCCAACTGTTGACGAACAGATACAGCGCGTAACCGAGGAACCCAACGAGGCCGACCGTCCAGACGCGGCGGTTTGTGACGACGCGGCCGAGATCCGACAGCGTCGGCGCCGGCGTCCCGGTAGCGTGTCCGCTGCCGCGACTCATCGGCCAGAAGATGATCACTCCGACGCACGCGATGCCCGTGAAGATAGGAAAGATAGCCGGCCATCCGAACTGTTCGGCGACGATGGGGCCGGTGCCCTGCCCGATGGCGAAGCCGACCGGCCCGCTCGCGGTGAACGTCGCTACGGCCGTCCCCTGCCTCGCAGGATCGAACGAACGCCCGACGATGTCGATGCTTGCGTTCCAGACGACGACGTAGGCGATACCGCCGAGGACGCGTGAGGCGACGAGCGACCAGTAGGCGCCGGCGGTCGCGGCCTGCCAGCCCCACACTCCGGCGACGAGAAGGAGACCGACCGCCACTGCGACGGCGTACCGTGAGTTCGTTCGGTCGAGCACGATCCCGACCGGAATGCTCGCAAGAACCGCCGTCCCGAACATGACACTAACGAGGAGGCCGGCCTCCGAGGCGCTGACTCCCAGCGACTCCCGAATGAGCGGCGTCACGCTCGCCGGGACGAGTTCGTAGGCGCCGAGCGCCACGGACATGAGAATCGTGCCCGCGAGCAGTCCCCAGCGGGCGCGCTCGCTCGTCACGGCTGTCGTATCATCCAACGTGGCGTCCTCGCTCGACACACCGACACGGTCCATCCCGGCGACATATTAACCTAGTGCGATACATTCGAACTGCGCGCTCGCTGTACCGAATCAACATACCACCGAGCGAGTGAGAGATAGCTCCATTATCTGCTGCATTTAGCCTCTCTATTCACCACGGTGTTTGTATCAACTACACCAAACCTTATCGATGGATCGATCGCGTCAACGAGAATACGAACACTGCGATCAGAAACGCGCCGATGAAGCCCTCGATTGCGCTGAGCACCTGCGGGCCGAATCCGGCGCTGACGGGGCTCGAACCGAGTATAAATGTGATGAACGACTGTAGGCTCAGCAACAGATATCCAAGTCCGAATGGCGCATCCGAAGGTGGTGTCACCTCCAGGAGCCGATATGCCACGGCGAACACCCCGACCGTGGCCAGGGATGCCATGATCGGGCGTTGCGGCCGTTCGCCATACCCTGCGATGAGTCCGAGCGTCCCGTTACTCAGCCATCGATAGCCCGCCAGCCACCCGGGCGTATCTGCACGCTTCGTCGCCCCACGATCGAACCCCGGAACGAGAGCTCTCGTGAAATCCGCCATCGACCGGCCAAGACCAACAACCGGTGCCGCGGCATACTGCGGGATCGATGAGGGGCCATCGCGTAACGACTGTTGCACTCGTCGACGGGCCAGCGTTGCGTGTTGCTTGCGGCGATAGCGCATCTCGTGGACAAAGAACTCCGAGGCTGCCTTATTGTGCCCTGCTTCGGTCGCTCCGCTTTTCGCCCGTAAGTAGGTGTCCTCAAGTATCTCATACTGCGCTAACGCATCCTCGTCGGACTCTCGATACGATACCGGCCAACTGGGCGCCAGCGTATCGAGCCGCCAGTCCGGTTTGAACGAGCCGGCGTGGGCGCTGAAATCGAAGCCATCGAAATCCGTCCGCTGAATTCGGAGATAGGCGATCGGGTCGGCCGGGAGTGACATACCCTCCGTCACGTCGATCGACACGCGACCAAGCGTCGCACGGGCGAGGTCGAAGTGAGCAGCGTCGCCGAGTTCGAGACATCCAGCGGCCAACTCCGCTTTCTGCAGATCGATCACCGCGTTAGGCGCACGAACGCGCCGTAATCGCACCGTGTCAGTGAACCGTGCATTCTGCAGGTTGACAGCATCCCGAAACGTCGTCTCGCAGAATCGGGTCAATCCGTTGAACGCCACGTGGCCGCAGTCTACTGCTCCCTCGAACTCTGTCGCGAGAAACTCGGCCTTCCCGTCGATCGTGCTGTTCCAGAGGACGACATCACCCTCGAACGTAGTGTAGTTGAAGATCGCCGCCGTCTCGAAAGTTCCGCGAAGCTGCGCACCGCCCCTGATAGTTGCCTTGCTGAAATCTGCCTTGCCGGAGACGGTCGCCCACAACTCGACCTGATCCGCAAAGAGAGCGTAGTTGAACATCGCTACGTCGTCGAACGTGGCACCGTTGAACGTCGCGGCCGCTCGAAATCGGGCATGCTTGAAGTCAGCACTCGCTCTGAAGGCGACTCCCGAGAAATCGATGTCACCGTTGACGCTAATGTAGCGGTTCGTAGCCGTCCCAGTCGTCGTCTCCTCCGACTGTCCGTCTCGACAGAGGTCAGCCCCGACCATGGTTAGCGGCGGCCCAAAGACTGCGTCGCTGCAATCGATGGTCGAATCGATCGTCGCCAGGCGAAAATCAACCGGGTTGCTGTCAGTCCGGGCAATATGCACCCCGGAAAGGTCGAGCGTCTTGAGATGAGCACCGACGAAGCACGTCTGCTGTTCACCGGCTGGATCGAGTGCATCGAGAAGTTGCCTGGACACCTCGGAGTGCGTCACTCCGGCCTCATCGTAGCGAGTTGGCGGGAGATGAAACACGCATCGATCCGTCCCCTCGATCGACTCGTGCGGGCATTCCTGAGGAAGCCACGGCTGGTTGTCACGCCAGACGGTGGTCGCTCCAGACAGCGACACGTCGAGGGCGGCGGCTTCGTCCATCGCCAGCACGTCGCCGATTGAGGTCACAGCGATCGACGCTGGATCAGCATCCAGCATCGTAGCGATCTCCTCGATCTGATGCTGCGGATCGCCGTCTCCTACCTTTCGGAGCGTGGTCTCGAGATCCCAGACCCGTCCAACGTAGGTTTCGAGTCGCTCGTCCCAAGTTTCCGACTCGAAGAACGTACAGCCGCCTCCCATTCCTGCTCCTCCACAGGAACCGCCACAAAAAGGTATCATTGAATCCGGCAGGAATAGCTTCAAGACGGCCGGCGCACATGCCCGTCGTAATGGCTCGCGGACGCGTGCGATTCCTCAGTGATCGGGAGACCTACGGCTTCATCGAGCGCGAGGGCTACGGACAAGACGTGTTCCTCCATCGAGCTGATGTTGAACGCGGCCCAATCGACGAAGGTGTCTATGTCGAGTTCGACGTGACGTCGGCCGACCGTGGGCCGCGAGCGCGGAATATACGGGCGATCTCGTAGGCGAAGCCGAGACCGGATTGTCGTGCCCAGAATAGTTGTCTCCAGATGGCCAGCCTCGATTCTAGCAAAGATTCGAGGTGAGGTGAATAAGAACGGACAATTACATCCACGACATATTCTGGAAGGATAGGATGATGAGCAACGAGTCAGAGGGACCCATTCGAGGATGGACTGTACTCGGCCTTGTCTCTCCCACCGTTTCTAGCAGTACTGTCAATAGTTCTCTTGGTGGTTGGTGAGTCAGTGAAAGGATAAAAGAGAGAATCGCCGTGGTTTGCTATACTGAATGTTGATGTTGGAGAATTACATCAGCTTGCACATATGTAATCTTCTTGCGAGTAGGTGTGCTGGGATGTGATATGAACCGGCGACAGTATCTGACAAGGGTTGGAGTCGGGGTTGGCACGGCTCCGCTCCTATCATCCAGTAGCGGGGCAACCGGTCATATCACAGTCGACATCATTGAGGGGAATACCTCACTTGAGGGTGGCGACCTTCTTGAAATGACGGCCGCGATCGAGAACAGTGCCTCCACTGATGGGCGAGTCGAACTGAGTCTGGTCGTGGGCGAAGATCCGGACGTGGTTGGCCAGCGAACGGTGCCGGTCAACGCAGGCGAGACGCGGACCGTCGAGTATCTGCAGTTCCGGACGTACCCGGTACGCACTGATGAGACGTTCCCGGTCCAGGTCGCAACTGAGATGGATACCGCAGAGACGATGGTTACTGTCACTGGAATCGACTCGTTCGACGCCCAGTATGCGTATCCCAACCGCGAACAGGATCTCACGGTTCAACCGGGGACGACGGTTCTCTTCGAGATTGATGCCGAGATGCTGGATCAGCAGGGCAACACGTACTGGTATGTTGACGGCGAGTATGTCACGACACCGGTTGGGCCGTGGCCGGCAACGTATTTCTCCGAGGTTGGTCGAGAACTCTTTACGCACACGTTCGACGCGACAGGTACGTATCTCGTGGATACGGCCGTAACCGCAGCTGATGGAAACACTGGCTCGCGTTGGGAGGTGACGGTGGCTGATAACGGACTCGAACCGCCAACCGTCGATGCTACACGGCCATCCTCCCGTGAGCTTGCCGCTGACGAACCGACCACGCTCGAACTCGATGTGTCGAGTACCGCCACCGAACTAGACCGTGTCGTCTGGTGGATGACGCAGTCTGATGTGATCCTCGACGTGTCCGATATCAGTGGGACCAGCGATACGGCTTCGATCCAGATCGATGGCGGCTGCCATACGTGCCAGATCGAGGCGTGGGTAATCGACGAGAAGAACGCATATACGGCGGTCAATCCATGGGTGTTCGAAGGCTTCGACGAAGCACGGAACGATACTGGCGAGGGAGAGGTTGCCGTGACGATTCTGGACACGAACAGTCCGGTAACTGGCGGCGAGGTCTTGGAAGTGACTGCTGCGGTCGAGAACACCGGGACTGCAGAAGTGACGCGTGACGTCGATCTGGTTGTCGGCGACGATCCAGAGCTCGTAGATAGCCGCACTGTAACGGTTCCTGCCGGTGGAACGAAACGATTCGAGCTCGTGTTTGAGACGTATCCTGTGGCACAGGATGATTCGTTCCCGGTACGCGTCGAAACCGGCGACAGAACCGATCAGCGTACCGTCCTCGCGCACGGGACGGAGACGTAGCTATGCTGCTGTGTTAAAACAGGTATGACGCGAGGACAGGGTTACTTGGCCGCGACACGAGAGTCGATATACGCTGCGGATTCCTCACCACATCTCGATTATGCTCACACCGACAGTCGTTACGGAGTTCGATAGCCAAGTACCGGAAGACACGAAGACGGCGACGTTCGGCCTCGGTTGTTTCTGGGGTCCCGATGCGACGTTCGGCGCGATCGACGGTGTCGTGCGGACGCGAGTCGGCTATGCTGGCGGGACGAAAGTCGACCCGACCTACGAGGTCCTTGGCGATCACACGGAAGTCGTCCAGATGGAATACGATCCCGAACGGCTCTCGTTCGGCGATCTCCTCGAGCGTGCGTTTGCGGAACACGACCCGTATCACCAGCCCCAGAAACGCCAATATCAGAATATCATCTTCACCGAGACGGCTGCCCAACACGACCAGCTGCAGACGGTGCTGGACGAGAGCGATCTCAACCACGACCGGCTCGAAACACGGCTTGAATCACTCGATCGATTCCATTTGGCAGAGGCCTACCACCAGAAGTTCAATCTCCGCGGCAAGCGGTGGATCACCGACGTATTCACGGAGGCAGGCTATGACGATGCGGCAGTCAGAGAATCGCCAGCCGCGGCAAAACTAAACGCACACGTTGCTGGCCACGATGTCAGCACACCATTTGTCGACCAGTCGTACGATCCGCAGTTACGGCGATAACTCCTCAGGCTCAGGGCCCGAAACACAGCGTCAGTAACCGGAGTAGTCAACCGCGTCAGTCAGTTCCGTGATGGAGAACACGTCGGTATGGTATCGTGATAAAAACGAGAGGACCTCGTGAACAGCCTGACTCTTGAATAGATTCGTGTCTTGGGCGGGGACATCGAGGACAATTTTCGATCCGCCTCCCGAGTCAATATTCGACTTATCTTTTATAGAAAAGCATTCGGTTCGCTAGGCAGTTAAAATTCATATTGGATTCCCGGTCTTGTTTATATATCACTGGCATAGTTGGGAGCCTCGGCTACCCAGGTAGATGGGTCTCTCCGTGAAGTTTGCTGTACCGGGTAGTAGTGGCATTCCGCCGTAACAGCCTTGATGAGTGTGACAGCACTCCTGTGGGTACGAATGGTGTGGAGAACTATCGTTTGTGGACTGGGGCGTAGACGTCGGTAAAGTGGTGCTGGAGTGTCGTGAGGCACTCATCGAGAGCTTCAGATCCCGTGAGTGGGATAGCGACAATCCCGGGGGCGTGTTTTTGCGGGCTGTACCACTGGTCATCGTAGAATCGAATGTCGGGCCACGCGTCGCCGCCAGTCGTTGCGTTGCGGACGGTGTCGTACACGGTTTGGGAGCCGTGCTGGAGTTTGTACTGGACGTACGCGTATGCGTCATTGTTGGCTGGTGCGTCGTCGATCGTGTCCGGTGTGACCCATTCGATGCCGACGTTGAGTTTCGTGTTAGCGTCGGGGGCGGCGTCGTGTCTGAGAGGGGCTTCGGTGCGGATCGTGGCGAGTGTCGCGGTGTACTCAGGGCCGAATGCTTGGTCGTGGAAGGTGACGTCGGTGTCGTACTCGGCGCTGCGCAGCATTTCGCGGCCAGTCGTTTCGAGTGTGTCGATGAGCGTGGTTTCGAAGTCGTGGGCGAGTTGCCGTGCTTTCAGGTACCGGTCGGATTCGAGGCCGCTTGTGATAATGTCGTCATTCATTGCTGTGGGCGGTGGTGAGGTAGGCGTACTGATCGGTCAGCGGTGTGCGCCGGAGTCGGGTTTGATCGGCGAATCCGGTGGTTCCGGACGAAGCGTTCGTGATGAGAGAGGCGGGTGCGAACTGGCAAAGAACGGTTTCGATGATGGTGATGAACGAGTACGCGCTCGCTTGCCAGTGCGGTGTTGCGGTCGCGTCTGTGAGGAGTGTCTGTCGGAGACGCTTGCTGATGTCACGCCAGTACAGCACGGTGACGTCCGGTTCATCGGGCTGCGTGCCTTGGAGAGTTGAGCGAGTCTCTCTGTCGTCGAGTTGCGATCCGATGTTCGCTCGAAGCGCCTCGTGATTGGTTTTCGGGAGAAGCAAGTAGTGGTTCCAGGTTCGTCTCTGGTCGTGGTGTTCGATGAGTCGAGCAGTGTCTGGAGTTTTCGCGTAGTTCTCGTCGTCGATCTTCACCTCAATCGAAATCCCGGTCTCTGGGTAGTGAATGAGAACGTCGGCTCGCCGGTCATGCGTTGTGTCTGAGCTGAGCGGAACTTCACACTGGACGCGAGTAGGTGATTCAGTTGTTGAGACGCCAAACAGATCAGTGGTGAAGCTCGACGGGGCGGTATCACACAGGTGTGCAAGCCATTGTGACCAATTTTCTTCTTGGGCTGTGCGGAGTGGCCCATTATCACGCCACTCGGTGTACAGCGGGTCTCGGTCGAAACACGCTGGACTGTCACGCCATTGTTCATTCAGCGCTTCGAACAACGCTTCCAAATCAGCGATCGTCTCGGTGTTTGTGGTACTGGCTTGTTCCCACCAGTCGTCGACGGAACGCCACTGGGTTGTCTGATCAATCGGCATCCTTGTCTCCTCGTTGTACTGCTGGCGAACTCATTCGTGCAACAGTATCTGTATGGGACGTCTTAACATTCCTTATCAACAGGAGAACCGATAGAATTTCGCGCGTGGGGTACTGCTCGTGCTGGCATTCCGACCGTTACTGACGGACGCTTCCTCAAGAAATTAGATTACTTGTCGTCCTCAGCGAGGAGGGAGCGAGTGGTCAATGAGAGGTCCGCTATCACGACGACCGTGGCTGCTGCGAGGACGACCCAGAGTGCTGATTCCGATAGAAATCCGACGAGGACTGCACTAGCAACGATCGCCGTGATCCCCAGAACCAGTGTCGTGAGAAGCGAACGCGCGACACCCATGACTCAATTCGCGGAGCGGAGTGACTTTACCTCTTCATACAGCCAACGCATGAGAAGTCAGGTAGTGTTGGAAAACCAACTTCGGAGAGTATTTTCCGATCACACGGCAATACCCGCGAATGTGGCAGTCACGGATCCTGCTCCATCAGCGATCGGGTACTGGAGTCGCACGTTCTCGCGGTTCCCCAGTTCGAATCGCACCAGCGTGTCAGCCGGAGTAACTCGCTGAATCGGCGCGAAGTAATCGAGTGCCACTGGTATCCCGACAGCGGAACCCTGTAACCGCTCGGTGTCTGCCGCACCGAATTCGAAGTGAAGTGTATCCCGCATATCATCGGTGGTTCCTGAGAAGGTGGCCGAACCGGAATCGACACTCAGACGAACGCGTGAGCCAGCCATATCCGCCAGTTCGATAGGCACGTCCAGTTTCCGGCCCGAGATGACGGCCGCTGCGGGCTGTTCGGTATCGAGAGGAGTGAATACGAGGAGGACGTCATCGGGGCCCACGAGTGAGAACGTGTATGAGAGTGTGCCTGCAGTGAGCGTTACCCAATCCCGTTCAGCATCGATATCGATCTGAATCAGGTCAGTGTCATCCATGATATCGAGGAACTCAGCAACCTTCGAAAGGTCGATTCCGGTCTCCATCTTCTCTGCACAGTAGGAATTGAAGGTAGCCTCGGAAGCTGAAACCTCGACGATTGCTTCTCTCGATCTATCTGTGGCGTGAATTTCGATCCCGTCCGGTTCGACGCGTAACAGTTCGTTGCTCTCCAGCGTTGTCGGCGGGGCGACGATCGCTTCGAGTACGTCTCGCGTGATCGTTGCGTTCAGCACCGTCGTAACCTCCAGTGAATCGAGACTGTAGGAGTGACTGTCTCGTTGCGATCGATGGTATCGACGGGGGGATGGTATTCGAGCATGGTTATCGGTTCAGTTCGGTCGCGTCACTCCGCGTGTATACGACATCGACCATGGCGAGCAGTACCTCGTAGTAGGGAACATCCAACCGCAGCGCGTACTTGGGGGACGTGGCCCGGTTCAACAGGGTGTGGATGTTGTAACAGAGCGTAGCGATTTGCAGGAGGAACAGTCGCATCTCCGGGTACGGTGAGCTCGTTTCGACGCCGACGTCTTGTTTCAGCTGTCTGAATAACGTTTCGATGCTCCACCGCTTAGAGTACGTCTCGAAAATCTCGCCGATGTCAATGTCGTCGGGGTCGAGATCGGAGAGAAACGCCATGTGCGTGTTGCCGTCTTCGTCTCTGAACTTCTCAGGGACCGGGTAGACGTAGAGGTTCGGATCCGGGGTCACGTCGGCGAAATCGATGTTCTTTCGAGTGTTCGATTCGCCCTCGGGTGTTTCCTCCAGTAACTCGGCCGCTTCACCCTTCCGTTTCGCCCTGATGACCCAGTTCCGCCCAGCGACGGCTCGACACATCCTGACGGCGTCACCGTCGTAGAACTCCCGGTCGATATGCACTCGGTTGACGCCGCCTTCCCGGGCGGCAGTCCGCAACAAGAACCGAAACTGCTCGGTTGTCTCGCTCTTGTCTTCTACCAGGTCGAGTCCGAGCGCGAACCGTGCATCGACGTCCATCACACAGAGGGCCGCGAACAGCCATGCTGTGCCATCCTTGGGGTTCTCCATCAGTTTTAGCTCCCCGTCTTCACCGACATGCTTCCCCTCGTACATGACCCACGACGTGTCAAGCGCGTAGTTGTAGTCACGATCAAAGAACCCGTACTCGGATGCGATCCGGATGAACCGACGGTTGATATCGGTGAACATTCGGAGAATCTCCTGGGAATCAATGCCGCGTAGGAGGCGGCTGACTTGCCCGGCCGTCGGGACCTCACCCGTCTCGTAGTACCAACTCGCGGTCGGTCGCGCCGAGTTGAGTCCGTGTGCATACGCACCTTGCGCGACAGCAGCGATTATCGCTTCGACTGCGTGCCGCAGATTCTCCGATCGGTCGAAGGAGATTGGCTCCAGCAATTCATCGAGCAGAGAGTCCACCCAGTTACGAATCGCTGCTCGTCGTGTCGCCCCTGCTACTTCTCGCTCGTCTATGGGGACTGAGACATCGAGACCGTGAGCCTTGAGAGCGCTCTCTGGAATGGTGATTCCGTGGCGAGCTGCCGCATGCACTGCACGAGTAGCGGCGTTCTGGATGTTCCCCCGGTATCCTTCCTCACAGAGAGCGTCATGAGTTCGCCAGAAAGTCGATTGGTCCGGGATCGAACCGAAACCCAATCTCCGAGCGGTCGCTTCCGTCTCGTCAAGATGCTCCACGAGTCCTGGGTGCGAATCCATCGCCCACGCATCGTGCAGCAAAAGCGCCTGTACTCGCCGTGGTTTCCCAGGAAGTTCGTCGAGAAGCAATCCTTCTTCACGGAGAGTTCTCTCGGCAAGCTTTAGGATTGTCTTGTCGAATTCCGCTGCAGATTCACTAGTTAGTCCCTCCGAGGGTTCTTTCTCGTCTTTTTTATCCGGCTGGTTCGCCTCCGCGAACTGAACTGTGAGATGGACCTTGTGATATAGTTCTTCCACGTTTTCGACCGGGTGTTCAACTACGACGTCCTGCCCGCGCTGGGCAACGAGCCCGTAGTCCTCCACAGGAGGGTCGTGTCGATAGGTGATGTCCACTTCACTCGTGCTATCTGCCTCCGCCGAGTCTAAGTCATGGACGTAGGCATCCGCGTGAATCGCTTTCCCACCCGGTACTGTATTTTCTGTCATCATGTTGTACTCTCAGCCACTGACGGATAACTGATTGCCCTCTTGCAAAGAATCGCGTAACTTCAAGACTACAACTGGAACTCGATTCCCTCGGTTTTGAGGCGAACGTATTTATTTCTCCAGCAGCCCATCGCTGGGCCGGGACTCAGTTCCTGCCCCGATATTACCGGAGAGCAGTCCTGTACCTACCTATACCCGAACCTAACTATTTGGTGCAAAGATACCGGCAACGGGAACAGAACTGGTCCTCAGGAGTTGCTATCGGGAGTAACCAGATCAGATAGCTCGAAGAGGAGGACGTCGTCACGTGCATCGGCGGCGCGTTCGAGGTCGTCGGTGTATCCGGAGCGACTGAACAAGACGTACAGTGTCTCCCCGTCTGCTGGCTCTTCTGACCATCGTACTTTCGACGCTGTTCGTTCGAGATCGGCGAGGACACCTTCGCTCACAGGTCGAGAAGTGAACTTACACTCACCAACGACAAGCCCCTCATCGGTGAGGCCGAGGACGTCCAGTTCGTGTTCCTTGAACCACCACTGCCCAACGTCACGGAACCGTCGGTCGATGAGGCCAGGGAGTTCGCGCTGGCAGAGGCGTTCAAACAGCGGGCTCACGTAATCCGCCAGTTCGGGCGCGACGAGTTCGTCGTACGCGTTGTCGCTGAGCATACGAAGTTGGTCCTGGGTTCCGTACACGAACCGGGACCAGAACTGGAACAGTGGAGCTGCGATGCGATACCGACCGCGTTTTGAAGACGTCGGTGATTCCGTTACGGGGATGTGGCGTTCAACGAGGCGGAGCCGGCGGAGTTTCTGGAGGTACGTGCTGAGCGATCCGGAGTCCACGCCGGCCATGCCCGCGATCTCGTTCGGGGTTCGACGACCGTGGGCGAGCGCACGAAGGATGCTGAAGTACGTATTCGGCTGTCGGAGTTCGGTACGGAGCAGGAACTCGGGTTCGGAGTACAGGAGACCGCGCTCAGACAGAATCGCTTGCTGGACGTTCGTTCCTAACGGCTGGTCGGGGTTGATGGTCTGGAGGTAGTACGGTGTGCCGCCGTAGATCGACCACGCGGTGATGGCGGTCTCGGGGTCGTACTCCGGGAAGAACTGGTGTGCATCGGCCATGTCGAGTGGTTTGAGGTCGATCGTCGCTGTCCGCCGACCGTACAGCGGTGCGCTTCCAGAAAGCACCTTGTCCTCCATGACACTGATCGACGAGCCAACGAGTACGAGCGTCATCCCTGTCTCCTGTAACTCCATATCCCAGACGCGTTGAATTCGTGAAGGCAACGACTCGTCCTCCTCAATAAGGAACGGAAACTCGTCAATGACGACGATCGCGTCTTCCTCGCCGAGTGCTTCAAGCAGTGCTTCCCAGTCACGGCGGACGTTCCGCAGCGACGGGAACTGTGCGGTGGCAGTATCGACGAACTGTTCGAGCTGGTTCTGTGCCGTGGACTCGACCGCTTGGTAGTAGATAGCGTCGTCCCGATCAGCGATGGACTGGCGAACGAGCTCACTCTTACCGAGGCGACGGCGGCCGTAGATCACGACGAAATCCCCCGTCTCGGACTCATAGCAGTCTGTGAGCTGATCGAGTTCGACGTCTCGATCAACGAATTGCTCCATACAGCCAGTAGCATCTCCGAATAAATGGAATTTTCGATTTCGGAAATCACGATTTCCAAACGTGTGATTTTCTTTTACAGGAGAGGAGCTGAAGGCGAATGTCCTAGACGCTGTGAAACGGGGTCCAATCCTTTGCATGCCGTGGGAATTTCCGTCTCTATACCCTCAGCACTATCTATGGCTGGATTGATCCAGCGAACGGCACAGGCGATCGATGACATGTGGCAGTCGATATGGCATGGATCGAGTCGCGCCGAGAAAGCCGTGATCGCCATCGTGCTTTTGATCACCGGATTGGCCATCCCGGTGATCCCGATCGTCTGGATCGCCCGAATTATTGCCAGCTAGCCAAGGAGCAGCGGGGCGAAATACGCACTGTCTATTCAATGAGAGTCCGTCAACAACTCCGGTAGAGGAGGAACATATCTACGATCCATTCAGACACATATCACAGTCCCATGGTACACTAACGTGGACCGCTACTGTGTATCCGATCCGTGGAACACAGACGTGATACAGAATCATGGTACTATAACGCGGTACAGTATCTTGGTCTACTGATCTGGTACTGTCCGATGGTACGGTACAACGTACTGGTACCCGTTACAGTCTCATCAAAACCGACCTCAACGATTCAGACGTGAGTGTCCCGAGCTGTATTCTAAGAACATGGCTACCGCCAGCCGCTTCTATCACTGTCTGAGAAGTGAAATAATACCGGTTTGGTGAATTCTCCCCTCGCTTATAAAGAGAGTGAGGCAATCTTTATCGGAATGAGGGTTCTGGATGAATAGAACCATGGCTGACTTAAAAAATCTCGAAATTGGCGATCCCGGTTCGGTGCCTCTATTTGCCCACAACGAGCACTCATCTGGGTACGCTTAATCGAGTCGCAAATCGTTAGGATAGGTCGGGTGTCCCGCTAAGGCAATTAACTGGGTGGCTTTTTAATCTCCAGCCCATAGTATCGCCCACACGGTCGAAAACCATGGTCTCAGCGGACGGGTAATTGAGTGAGCGGGGAATTACCAGTGAGGCGAAGTATACCCTCTCACGGCAATGACCTGGGTTCGAATCCCAGTCGGAGCACTGTAGCGAACGTAGTGAGCGAAGCGCGCACGGGTGGGATTCGAAGCACGGAAATCCGAGCGGAGCGAGGATTTGCATCGGGTTCGAATCCCAGTCGGAGCATCCCAATTCGGTTCCCTTCTTGCGGTTTTGGCCTGCAGAGGTCATCCATGTTCGACTCAACGCCTAGGTCAAGTAAATTCGAAGGATCCTCACACAGCCACGCCGTCTTGCGGTTTCCCCGTTTTGCCGGGCTATCCGATCTGCTAGCGCAGTCTCGGACTCCGTCCGCTGCCGAACCGCTACATGCCCAGGGGAGGCCTACAGCGCTCGAGTCAGCGCCCCTCGGCTCGATCGCCACGCAAGACCATGTAAGTGGTCGAGAGCCGTGCGACGAGTTTTCCCTCAGATGTCTGTACATCACACTGGACGAGACCGAGGGTCCGGCCTCGGTTGACGACCGTGGCCGTCGCCTCGAGGCGGTCCTCGAACACCGGCCGAAGGAAGTTAATCTTGAGTTCGATGTTCGTCGTCGATTCGCCCTCCTCGAGCGTCGTCATGAACGCGACCGCAGTCGTCGTGTCCGCCAGCGCGGTGATGACGCCGCCCTGAACGGGACCGCCCCGGTTCGCGTGCCGGCTAGTCGCCTCCATCGAGAGGACGGCTTCGCCGTCGCCGAGTGACTCGACCTCCCAGCTAAGCAGGTTTCCGATGGGAGAGTCCGAGGGCGGTCCCGGTGAGGGGAGGTCGAGGTCATCATCGGCTTCCCCGCGCCGCCGTGCCTCAACGGCTGCCATCCCCTCCCGGACACGCAACTCCCGGCGAAGGGCATCCTTGAGGACCCCGTCTGGATCGTTACTTACCGCTTGTAATCGGTCGTACTCGGACGCTGATAGCGACAACTCGACCGTCCGCGTTTCATCCCCGTTGTCGACCATAGTCACCCGATACAATAGATTACTATGTGGAGGTTGTGCCTCCGGCAGGCAGACTGAGCTATCCAAAGCTATCGATCGCTGCTGTGACGAGAGTTGATCGCTGTCACCCCCTCACACTATATGAGGATTAGTAACAATGCCCATAGTGAGATGAGGAGTGGCATGGAAATCCGACCCGGAGTGTACAGCTACGAATTGGAATGGGCGTACGATGAACCGCTTGGGGTCCACGTACTCGACACCGAGCGCGCTACGGTCCTGTTCGGCGCCGGAAGCGAGGATACTGCCGACCAACTGACCGAAATAGCGACTGCACACGATATCGATGTCGCTATCGTCGAACACGGCGATACCGACCACTATGGGGGCGTCCCGGCGTTGCGCGCGGCCACCGACGACCTCGACGTTGCCGCCCCGGCCGGCGATGTCGCGGCTCTCGAAGCGGCCGGACTCGAGGTCGACGATCCGCTCACAACCGACAACATCTATTGGGGCATCACCCCGATTGCAGCGCCCGGCCACACGCCGGACAATATGGCCTATCTCTACGAGGAGATTCTCGTGGCCGGAGATACAGTTGTTTCCGCTGACTCGCCGTTCGCTGCGGCGGGGGACTGGAGCGGGCCGTTCGCAGTCATCGCCGCAGACTACAATGCCGACGACGAGCAGGCGCGCAACAGCGTCTCGGTCCTTACCGAGTACGGGTTTGAGACGGTCCTGCTCAGCCACGGTGGCAACGTCACGGAGAGCGGACACGACCCGGTCAAGACGCTCATCGCGGACCTCGAGTGACCGCAAACAGCACAAAGTCAATCCGAACCGCTCTGGTGTCCGGCGGTTGGAGCCGGCACGGAAACGGACTACCTGCAGCCATTCGGGCGTTAGGGAGGGGAGGATGTCAAGTCGGCTTCCAACGGGACGCCTCTGAGTACAAGGTGCAAGAGTGAACACTGCAGGAGGAACAGACTTTCATCGAACAGAGTTTCGAAACGCTCGACGATCTCTTCTATGTGCTCGGTACCGACGGCGCTGTTTCGGTAAAGACCTACGCGACGATGAACAAGATCATGACAGTCTTCGTAGAACACCACGGTAGCTATCAGGAAGAAATCGCGCCCGGTAGCGTTCGACCCACAGATCACGGGATGGGACCCGTTTGACCGCGCATCTGCTCAGCGTTGAGTTGCGCGATAATTATCTGCCCGTCCGATAGAACAATAGGCTCGCCAAGAATAGCTCGTTCTGTGAATATTGGGAACAAACAGCAATCGATTCGATGTCTCACGGCGAAAGTCGGACTCAACAGCCACGACCGCGGCGCACACGTCATCGCGCGTGCGTTCCACGAGACGGGCTTCGAGGCCATCTACTCCAGGTTGCACAAATCCCTCGGCGAGATCGTTCGGGCGGCAGTCCAGGAGGAGGTCGCGAGCCTCTTGGGCACCCACGACACGCTCGTCCCGAAGATCACGGACGGCCTCAAAGAGGGTGTTGCGGCGATCTTCGGCCCGATCACGTCGGCCGAAGAAACGATCGAGTTCGTTCATAAGACCGCTCTGGAACGATGACTGCTCGAGATGGCACTACGGGGAACGACGACGGGATCGATTCGAATGGCCGAGAGACAGCTGCCATCGACGGAGATACCGCGGACTGGGTGGATCTCACCCAGCCGTTCGACGCCGACGTACCGCACTCGGCGGCGCTCCCCGCGCCCGAGTTCGAGACGCTCAGTGACGTCGATCGCGACGGAGTCAACGCCCAATGGATCGGAACGCCGACTCACGTCGGGACACACGTCGACGCGCCCCGACACATGATCCCTGACGGTGCGACGATCGACGAGATTCCGCTTGCTCGGTTCGTCGGCGACGCGACGGTCGCGGACGTGAGCCGTGACAAGTCCGAAGCGATCCCTGCGGACGAACTGGCAGCGGCAGCGGGCGACGTTCGCTCCGGCGATATTCTCCTCGTCCGGACGGGATGGGGCGAGCGGTACGGCGACGAGGACTACGAGCGCTATCCGTGGTTCGCGGCCGGTGTCGGCGATTGGCTGCTCGAGCAGGACGTGTCGCTGTTGGCCGTGGACGTCCCGAGCCCCGACCGACCCCGGGCGACACGACCTGACGACTGGGACGACTACCCTATCCATCGGACGCTGCTGTCTGAGGGTGTCCTCATCGCAGAACACCTCAGAATCCCGCGTTCGCTGGTCGGCGCTCGTCCGACCGTCTTCGGATTTCCGCTGGCCCTCAGGCGGGGCGACGGAGCGCCGACGCGGTTCGTAGCAGCCCGATCAGCCTCACCGCAGTAAGTCCCGGAAACTGACTTATCGCTTGGATGGAGGCGAGAAAAATGCTTTTGCCGTGTCCGGATGAGCGCGTCGTGTGTCTGAAACCAAAACCGGCTAATTCGCATCGAGAGCGATGGACAGCGCGCAGACGTGATAATCGACCGCCCGGAGAAGCAAACGTTGTTCGTCGAGGAGCGCGGTCGCGGGTGACTGCAGTAACCGTTCGGGTGACAAGCAACGAATCCGCGTTCGACCGACAGCTACTTTGGTCAGATATTGGTCGCCTGCTAATCACTTGCTCGAACTAGCGCCGAGTACCTCAATCAGATTCTCGATTTCAGTGGCGGACGCGTCCATCGAGGGCATCACGATGACCACGTCGGCCCCGGCCTCGAAGTACCGCCGAAACTGGTCGCGAACATCCGATTCGGTTCCGGCGACGGTCAGTTCCGAGACCATCCGGTCGGAGATAGCAGCGACCGCCCCCTTGCGGTTTCCCCCGCGGAACAGGTCGTGCGCCCTGTCCGGGGCGTCCCCAAAGTCGTGCGCATTCACCTGTTCGTGGTACCCCATCGCCATCTCCTGTGCGAGGAGATACCGTACTCGCCGTTCAGCGCGGTCCGGGTCGGTGTCGACTGCGGTCGGGATCCACGGCGCCACGACCACGTCATCCGGCTCTCGGCCGGCCGCTTGCGCACTCTCGCGAACGTCCGCGACGGTGGCCGAAAACGATGACTGAGGGACGAACGCCGGCAACCAACCGTCCGCGTACTCCCCGGTGAGCCGTCGGTTCGCATCGCCGATCGCGGCGTTAAATATCGGTACGTCGGTAGACGTTTCGAGTGCCATGGTGTATGGGCCAATATCGAACACGTCCCCGCTGTAGTCGACGGTCCCGCCGGCAGTCGTTTGCCGGATGATCTCGATCGTCTCTCGGAGTCGTCGAAGCGGTTGGTCGAACGACAGCCCGTGCCACTGTTCGACGAGCGGCGGCGAACTTACGCCGAGTCCGAGCAGCGCACGGCCGCTCGAGAGGCGCTGGAGCGTTGCGGCACTCATCCCGAGCAGCGTGGGAGTTCGAGAGTAAACGCTGGCAACGCCCGTCCCGATCCGGACGTCGGTCGTACACTGCGTGATCGCAGCGAGCGTGGCAACCCCATTGCTTCCGGAGGCCTCCTGTTTCCAGACCGAGTGAAGGCCCGCTTCGTCGGCGTGTCTAGCGAACGCCAGCGTCTGCTCGAGCGATACGGAGGAAAACTCGTCGGGGAGAACGAGTCCGAATTTGGGCATCGGTCGTCAGTTCGTCGCCGTGGACTTCAACTTTCGTGCCGTGAGGGTGGGGCTTGATCTCGAGACAGTTCACAGATTTCTCAGCAGTATTTGGTTGTCAATCGGCGCTCTCTGGATCGATGGCTTCTCGACATTCAGGGTATTCTTCGAACTGCTTCCATCGTCAATTTGGGATCAGACTGGCAAAGACGAATTAAAGTGCCAAGTTACACCAGGGCTGTTATCTTTGATCGCAGTTATCAGGGATCAGCTCCGTGGGCTTGACGATATCACCACTTTCGAGTGCGACAACAGGTCGGTGCTCGTCTTTTGCGTAGTGGTGGACACTTCCGCCGCCGTACACGGGTGATGGAACCGTGAATAGAACTCCATCCTCCTCTCGATAGTCGAGTGAACACGACTTTGTCAGCCACTCGTTTGAAGACCTCTGCTGTTCCGCACTTCGAACGCTCTACCCGGAACACACGATCACAAACACAGGACAATGGTGGTATGGTGAGCACGAGATCGACGTCGTCGGCCTGACAACCGGCGAGACGCTGATCGTCGGTGAGTGCAAATTCCAACAGTCGCCACTCGGATACGACGCGCTGTCGAACCTCCAAGACCACGGCGACGAACTTCGATGGTCGCCACAAAACGGGAGCGACCGGGTCGTCAAGTACGCACTCTTCTCTCAAAGTGGGTTCAAGCAGTCAGTCGAAGAAGCTGCCAGTCAACGAGATGACCTCCGTTTGTTTACCGTCACAGATGTCGTGAATGCGCTCACAGGAAACCAGGCTTAGGACGATTTTCTGAGTTGTCTTGTCAGTACCTCGGTTTATCGACTTCATCAATCGTTTACTCAGTTGCGGACTCTTCGTATTGCGACTGAAACCTGGTGCTGACTACAGAGAATCTCTTCAGCAGGACCCGATGCTAATTTGCCTAATGAATGTCGAGACTCCATGTTCGCAGACAGCCGGCGGAACGAGGAGGACAGTCTATGGCCTCTAGATCCACGGGACCAGATCACTACTGACAGCAGTCGGTCATCCGCGAATTATTTAAAGGATTTTAGTAAATGGGACGAGATGAATAGATATAGACATACTCCAATCGAACGGCAGTACTTTGTGGGAGCACCAATGGTAGACGTTGCGCTCTCGGCGGCACAACTCGTCTTAGCACTGATTCTCGTGGTATTAAACGGCTTTTTTGTTGCTGCAGAGTTCGCCTTCGTTCGAATTCGGGGGACATCGGTCGACCAACTCGTCGAGGAGGGGCGGCCCGGCTCGGGGACGCTCCAAGAAGTGATGACGAATCTCGACAACTACCTCGCCACGACACAACTCGGCATCACCATCGCCTCACTCGGATTGGGATGGGTCGGCGAACCCGCCATCGCCTCGCTCCTCGAGCCCATACTGCAACCGGTTCTCCCGGCGAATCTCATCCATCTCGTCGCTTTCGCAATCGGCTTTAGTATCATCACGTTTCTCCACGTCGTCTTCGGTGAACTTGCGCCGAAGACGCTCGCAATTGCCCAGACCGAGCGACTCTCACTGTTCCTCGCCCCGCCCATGAAGGCCTTCTATTACATACTCTATCCGGGAATTGTCATCTTCAACGGAGCGGCCAACGCGTTCACGCGGTGGCTCGGTGTGCCACCCGCTTCCGAAACGGATGAGACACTCGGTGAGCGGGAGCTCCTTCGGGTGCTAACACAATCCGGCGAGGGAGGGGACATTGACGTGGCAGAAGTGACGATGATCGAGCGCGTCTTCGATCTTGACGACACCGTGGTGCGGGAGGTCATGGTTCCACGACCGGACGTGGTGAGCGTTCCGGCGGATGCCACATATCCGAACTTCATTCAATCGTCTTAGAGGCCGGACACACGCGCTATCCGGTACTTGATGCCAACGACGGTGACCAAGTGGTTGGATTCGTAGATGTCAAGGACGTGCTGCGAGCAGAGGTTGACAATGGGGATGCCGAGATAGTCGATGACATCGCCCGCGACATTCTCATCGTCCCCGAGACAATGGCAATTAGCGATCTCCTGATACAGTTCAGGGAGGATCGACAGCAGATGGCGGCGGTCATCGACGAGTGGGGAGCATTCGAGGGGATTGCAACGGTTGAAGACATCGTTGAGGCCCTCGTCGGAGACCTTCGAGACGGGTTTGATCTCGATGAGCGCGAACCCTCGATACGCCAGCGTGACGATGAGGGGTACGACATTGACGGAGGAGTCCAATTGTCGAACGTTAACGATGCTCTGGCTGGGGACTTCGAAAGCGAGGAGGTCGAAACGATCGGTGGACTGGTGCTCGGGCAACTCAATCGTGCGCCAGAATCTGGCGACCGCGTCGAGGTCGATGGTCACGTCGTTGAGGTAACGAGCGTCGAGGGGACCCGAATTTCGACGGTATGGGTCCATGAAAAAGATCTCGATGATCCAGCGGTGGACTGAGTGGAGTATGGACTTGATCAGTTGGTCTGTTCGGCTTCTCGCCGTTAGTTAGCCAGTCAACCAACTTGATGTCGTGATCCGTCACGCCGATGCACTCACAGCACGGTTTACCAACCCGAACATTCAAGCCCGGCTCAACGCCTCGATCGTATTCTTTCGTGCTGGAAAAGCGAACTGGGAGAGTGTCCAGAGCAAACACTCGCAGCTGGAAACGGTGCTTGAGATACCTGCCCCCAGGTGCGGGCAAACGCCTGTACGCTCGTTGCGAACGCCGACATCCCGGTTTCAGTTGAGACACTCCGCGACCTTCGAGCGAATAATCTCGACGACACTGTCAGAGATCGTGCGGAGAGTGCTCTTCAAGAGTTCACGAGTGAATAGGGCAGGTCGCCATCAGAGCTAGTGCAAAAAGAGACCGGGTATGGATTATCGGAGATGACCTACTCCGCGACGCCGACGATCCATCGCCACCGCTGTTCGACGGTGCCTTCGAGGCCTGCGAGCAACGCACGTGCCTTCGTGACGCGCTCGTCGACGGTGAGTTTCGGATAGAGACGCGCCGCCATCGCTGGAATCGCGTGGAAACGCCGAACGTCTTCGGCCGTCGTCGCAAAGCACCAGGTACCCGTGGTGACGGTAAACTCGTTGGCGAGCGCCGCCTCGACCGCATCTGTCCCCGTTGGCGACCGCGACTCCTGCTCGAGGTCCGCGAAGACGTCCGTTCCGTCGGCATCGACCCAACCAAGCGGCGCGACGGCACCGACGACCCCGTCCGGACGCAGGACGCGGGCAGCCTCCCGCGCCGCGACTGCAGGATCGGGGACGAGAAAGAGCGACGCGGTAAACGCGACGCCGTCGAATGAGTTGTCGACGAACGGCAAATGATCGAAGTCTGCCTCGATCCGCGGCGCAGCCTTGAGTTCGCGCAGCATCTCGCGGCTGATGTCCAGCGCGACCGTTCGCTGTGCCCGCTCGGCGAAGACGCGCGTGCTCACGCCAGTGCCGGCACCGGCGTCAAGGACGGCGTTGACGGGGCTGTCCGCTCGAGCCGACAGTTCGGCGGCCAACAGTTTTGCGAGGGCCGTGAACCGGCCGGTTCGCTGCTCGTAGGCGTCATAGGCGGAGACGCTGTCGTCGAAGTTCGTCCGGACGGCGGCCTTCATACGCTCCGCAACGACTGGCGACGGAATATGTATTCCCATCGGTCAGGTTGGTAGTCCCCCACTTAATGACTTGCAAAAGGGGGACGCCCCCTGGAATGTGAACTACAGAGCCACTCGAAACAGAGCGAAGCCAGTCATCGAACAGTCTCAAAGAAGAATCGCCGAGCTACAGCTGAGACTACTTCGATCGTTGCTTGGTCAGTTCAGATGCTAACTGTCGCAGCTCGTCTGCTTCGTCAATCTCGACGAGCCATCGTTCCGGAAGAGCATCTGCACCGAACCGGGCACCTGCGACTGCGCCGGCAACAGCACCAATCGTATCCGTATCGCCGCCCATCATCACCGCGTCGACAACCGCATCTGCAGCACTCTCGGCGGTTAGCCCGTGATACAGACCTGCCTGTAGCGTCGTGACGACGTATCCCGAATTTTCGAGGGAGATATCCACCGGCTCGCCATGGAGGGCAGTAGTGATCGGTTCAACAGTGTTCCGAACCTCGTCAGGGAGCTCTGATCCAATGTCATCCAAGAACGGTTCGAGTGGCCGCTCAACATCGGTCAGGAGATTGGCGAGTGTCCGATTGAAAAGCACGCAACTCCACTGACAGCGTGGTTCGGCGTGCGTAATTGCTGACGACTGCCGGCTGACCTTGACGAGTTCGTCTGGTGCGTCTCGATACGCGATCGCGTACGGCGCACACCGCATCAGGCTGCCGTTGCCAGCGTTGCTCCCCTCTACGCTCGCTTCCCACTCACGGTGGCCAGCTTCGTCCCACGGTTCGCCGTTCTGGATTCGCTGGAGTGCACTCGAGGTCATAATCCCGATGTCGAACGGACCAGAACGCTTCCACTCGACGAATCGCGCGGCAACGTCTTTTGGCTCAAATGTGCCGTGTTCCGCGAGACTGCGAGCGATACAGAGTGCCATCTCCGTATCGTCAGTGATCGTTCCTGCGGGCTGCCCGTGAGTCCCGTGAGCGAGCATTTCGGTTACCCGCCCGTGCGTTTCCTTGATTCGGTTCGGGTTCTGGAATTCGACTGGGCGTCCGAGTGTGTCCCCACATGCCAGCCCCAGTAAGATTCCCTGTGCTCGTGATTGCGTCATATAGTAATACTCACATATCTGGTTGCTAATGGTTGTGGTCCAAGGAACTGCCAAGTCAGTATCTCTGAAGTCGCGAATCGAAAAATATTGGCCGAGTTTGATGCTACGTTCGAACTACCGAATCAGCCACGACCACAGGCACATCTCTACACATGAATGATTCTGATCAGTATCGATTTCATGATGGAAATCTGGTTCTGGATGAGCAACCGACCGATTCAGTCGACAGAGATGAACCGATCAAACCTGGGGAGGAGACAGGCTATCGTGTCGCGGTGAAATCAGGAGCAATTGATGCCAATGCGAGGCTTCGAAATATCGTTCAAGAGTACAGTCAAACGCTCGAGTTTGGGTCAAGATCCCAAGTTGAGCACTATGTAAAGAAACTATCCGCGTCGGATGGTGAACTTCGGATTCAGACAGCTGCTCCGAATGACCCTGATAATGCTCAGGCATATCTTCTCGCAGAGCACAACCCTTCTGAACGTGTCATACAATGGTTCTCAACAGATATTATTCGCGTAACATGTATTGAACAAAGCCAATGACTGGCGAAACTACAGGCTCATACGCGAATTGAGAGCTGTATAATCGTCAGGTAGAGGGTGTGAGACGTATTCTATGACACGCTGGTATCCACTAATTCTATTTCCGTTGTTAACCATTTGTCCATTTTCACCTTACCTTTTTGTTACCGGCCGCCAACGTGTCATTTGTTATCGCGCCGAGCAAGTAAATACTGGAAAACCATGCCACGGCACCATAGCCACCTATGACACGAGGACAACGCTTGGACACGTACCACTTCTACGAGGACGACTGGGACAGTTACGAGCAGTTACACGAGGCGTTCGAGTGGGACGTACCCGATCGATTCAATATGGCGACGTATCTGTGTGATCGGTGGGCCGACGACAAGAGCCGCGTCGCACTGTTCGCCGCCGATGCGGCGGGTACCGAGGAGACGTACACGTTCTGGCAGATGCGAAACGTGACGAACCGACTGGCGAACTACCTGTGGGCACAGGGCGTCGAAGAGGGCGATCGAGTTGGCGTGAACGCACCGCAGCGGCCGGAGACGGTATTCGCTCATCTCGCCGCCTGGAAACTCGGTGCGATGTCGGTCCCCCTCTCGACGCTTTTTGGCCCCGACGCTATCGAGTACCGACTCGACGACTGCGATGCCGTCGCGGCCGTCGTCGACGAATCCAATATCGGGAACTTCCGGGAGGCCCGTGAGTCGCTGCCAGCCCTCGATACCACGCTGACCGTCGGTGACGTCACGCCGGACGAGGCGGCCGGTGAAGCAGCCTTCTGGGACGCCATCGACGACCTCTCTCGAGAGTTCGACACCGTCGAGACGGACGCCGAGGACGACGCGATTCTCATCTACACGTCCGGGACGACCGGCGATCCGAAGGGCGTGCGCCACGCCCAGCGACTGATACTCGGACACCTGCCGCTTTTCGTCACGACCTTCGGAAACATGGACCTACAGGAGGGCGACGTGTTCTGGACGCCCGCCGAGTGGGCCTGGATCGCGTCCCTGTTCGACGTGGTAATGCCCGCCCTTTACTACGGGAAGCCGGTCGTCGCCTACAACGGGGGGCAGTTCGACCCCGCAGCGGCCTTCCAGGTCATCGAACAGTACGGCGTCTCGAACTTCTTCGCGCCACCGACCGCCCTGCGCATGATGATGCAGGTCGAGGACACCGATCGGTTCGACGTTGGGACGCTCAGAACCATCGCCAGCGGCGGCGAGTCGCTGGGCCAGTCCATCGTCGACTGGGCACAGGACACCTTCGGGGACACCGCCGTCCACGAGGGCTACGGTCAGACCGAGGCGAACATGCTCATCGGCGACTGCACCGCCCTGACGGAGTTCCGCGAGGGCTATATCGGCCGTGCCGGCCCCGGTCACGAGGTGACAATCGTCGATCCCGAGACAGCCGAACCGACCGTCGAGACGGGCGAAACCGGCGAAATCGCCGTTCGCTACGAGAACAACCCCGTCTGTTTCGTGGAGTACTGGAACAAACCGGAGAAGACGTCGGGCAAAGTACGAAACGGCTGGCTGCTCACCGAGGATCTCGGGCAGATGGACGAGGACGGCTACGTGGCGTTCGTAGGACGGAAAGACGACGTAATCATCTCTGCGGGGTACCGTATCGGCCCGGAAGAAGTCGAGGACAGCGTCGCCGGCTACGAGGCCGTCGCTGACGCCGCGGTGATCGGCGTTCCCGACGACGAGCGCGGGGAGGTGCCGAAAGCGTTCGTGGTGCTGACCACCGACGCCGAACCGAGCGACGATCTGCGAGAGTCGATCCGTCAGCATGTCCGCGACCGCCTTGCGAAGTACGAGTACCCGCGCGAAATCGAAGTTGTCGACGAACTTCCCAAGACCGCCACCGGCAAAGTCCGGCGGGCCTCGCTGCGAGACCGTGAGGGGATCTGACGTACGCGGGTGAGGATGTCACGAATCGTGTTCGGAAAACGCGTGGCCGGCGTTCTCGGCCATTTCTTTCGCTTCGATATCTCACGATTTCCCCAGTCACGCCGATAGTTAAACGATGAATGAGGGCCCTGTGGGTCCGTTATGACTGTTTGTCAGCCATTGCTACGAGTTCTGCTAAGGGATCGATCTCGACTCGTGTGTCCTCGAGCTCGGTGATGGCTCGCTACTGATCCCTGTCAACGATGTCGAGGGTATCAGTCCTAGAGTCTTCCAGACAAAAGGCGTTGAAGAACGGGACGACATCATAGGCTCCAAGATCACTAATCTAGCTCCGATGTCAGAGGAAACGATGGAGTACCGGGACTGGGATCCATCCTATTATCGACCGCCCGTCCTCACCCTTGATACAGGGGACCACCTATACCTGGTAGCTGATCCTGAAGGCAACCAGTTCGGTGTCCTGTTCCGAGTGCAAGACGATGAGACCTTTATCGTCGACTTCGAGCCAGCGACAGGGAAGTAATCCTTAGAAATCAATGTACTGTGATTCCCACTCTCGCCGCTCTTGCAGTTGCTCGAGAACGCTCGTATGCAGCTGAAAATACGACGACAACAGTGCTCGAACTCGGTCGGTGATCGAAACGGCGTCAGTTGGTCTCGAGAACCAGGAGTTCGTCACCGGCGTCGACTTCCTGTTCGTTTTCCGCGATGACCTCGGTGATCGTTCCGTCCGCAGGGGCCGTGATATCGTGGAAGTTCTTCATGACACCGACCAATCCGACGACGTCTCCCTCGGCGACCTCGTCACCTTCGTCGGCAAACGTTGCTTCGTCCGGATCCGGTCGCGTGTAGAAGACGCCGGGCATCGGCGATTCGATGTGTTCTGTCGTCATTTATGATATCTTATGATTAAATAGATCCTCCAGACATATAATACTTGACAAAGCTATACCCTTACCACACGGGCGTAAACACGCACTGACAGATTTGTTTACGGGTTATTATGATTCCACATACATATTCACCATCCAAATCTAGTCGGTATCTATACAGTGATAACCGTCCTCTCATTCAGCAGGATGAGTGAGAAAACGATAACCAGACAGGAGCTTCAGTCTCCGCGATACGAGTACGGGGGGGACGACTGGGTGTTCGTCGAACTCGCCGAAGCGATGAGTTTCGATGCGAACTTCAAAGCACAGGCGATTACACAGGAGATTCGGCAGAACAGTCTCGAGGGACTCGTCGAGGTCGCACCGTCGAACGCCTCCTACCTAATCCAGTTCGATCCGAGCGTACTTCACCCGGACGAACTGATCGATGAGCTGAAATCGCTCGAGGAGGAGATCGATGTCTCGGAGTACCAGTGGGAGGCACGGGTGTTCGATATTCCCGTCTTTTACGACGATCCGTGGACCCACGAGACGCTGATGGACTTCCGAGAACGCCATCAAGACCCGGACGCGACGGACCTCGAGTACTCCGCAGAACTCAACGGCTTCGATTCCGTCGAGGCGTTCATCGACCACCACTCCGGCGCACCGCACATGGTGACGATGATCGGCTTCGTCCCCGGGCTTCCCTTTTGCTTCCAGATGGTTCCACACGACGAGCAGATCGAGGTGCCGAAGTACGAACAGCCGCGGACGGCGACACCGAGCCGTGCGATCGGATTCGGTGGCGCGTTCACCGCGATCTATCCCGTCCCCGGGGCCGGCGGCTATCAGCTCTACGGTCGAACTCCCGTCGAGGTGTTAGACGTCGACCAGGAGCTGTCGGCGTTCGAAGACTCGATGGTACTTCCGAACCCGGGAGACATCCTCAACTTTCGGCAGATCGATCGCGATGAGTACGATGCAATCCGTTCGGAGGTCGAAGACGGGACCTACCAGTACAACTACGATCGGGTCGAGTTCGAGACACAGGCGTTCTTCGACGATCCACACGGATACAACGAGCAACTTCTGGAGGTGCTCGACTGATGCGTATTCTCGACGGTGGACTCGTCACGACCGTTCAGGATACCGGCCGTTACGGACACTATCACATCGGAATGCCACCCTCCGGCGCAATGGACCAGTTCGCCCACAAAGTCGGCAACTGGCTCGTCGGAAACGACGAATCAGATGCGACCCTCGAGATGACCTATATGGGAGCGGAGATCGAGTTCGAGGAGGACATCGTCTTCGCCGTTACCGGTGCAGATATGGATCCATCCCTCGAGGACGAACCGATCCCGACGTGGACTGCCGTCCAGGCCGAGGCCGGCGACACCCTCAGCTTCGGGTTCGCAACGGAAGGCGCACGCGCGTATCTCGCAGTCGCTGGTGGTATCGATATCGAGCCGGTGATGGGGAGCCGTGCGACGTACACCCTGATCGGAATCGGCGGCCACGAGGGTCGGTCGCTCGAGGAGGGCGACGAACTCCCGGTTGGTGAATCGTCAGCGGACACCGACGAACTACTCGGTACTCCGATCGACGAGACGGATCGGCCGGATTACTCCCAGAGCGAGATCAACGTCGTGATGGGACTCTGTGACTATCGGCTCACCGACGAGGGACGACAGCGGTTCCTCGACGCCGACTGGAACGTTTCCGACGAGGCCGACCGGGTCGGCTACCGGTTCGAGGGGCCGGATATCACCGATATGTTCGAAGAACGCGAGCAGCCCTTCGGTGCCGGAACGGACGTCACCAACGTCGTCGACCTCGGCTATCCCGTCGGCTCCATCCAGATGGCCGGTCAACCGATTATTCTGATGCGAGACGCCGTTACGGGTGGCGGCTACGTGACCGTGGGAACCGTCGTGAGTCCCGAGCGCGATGCGCTCGCCCAGTGTCGAACCCATAGCACCGTCGATTTCACCGCCGTCGACGTCGACGAAGCGCTCGAGATTCGTCAGGAGCGAGACGCCCATCTCGAAAGCATTCAGGAGTCGTTGTAGTGGGGATTCTCCAGTAAATGATTGACAAAGTACTCGTCGCGAATCGAGGCGAAATAGCAGTCCGCGTGGTACAGGCAGCGAAGGAACTTGGAATCGAGACGGTCGCCGTGTACAGCGACGCCGACGAAACAGCGAAACACGTTCGCCGCGCCGACGAGGCCGCTCACGTGGGATCCTCGGTCGCCGGCAAGAGCTATCTCGATCAGGAGTCGTTGCTGGACGCAGCAGCCGAAACTGGGGCCGATGCGATCCATCCGGGCTACGGGTTCCTTGCGGAAAACGAGTCGTTCGCCCGTCGGGTCGAGGAGTCCGAGTTCAGCTGGATCGGCCCCCCGTCGGACGTGATGGCCGACTTCGGTGAAAAGACGAAAGCACGAGCCATTATGGACGCGGCGGGCGTCCCGATCGTTCCAGGAACGGACGAACCGATCGACGATCCCGACCAGGTGAAAGACTTCGCCGAGGAACACGGCTACCCGGTCGCGATCAAGGCGGACGGCGGTGGCGGCGGTCGCGGGCTGAAAGTCGTTACCGGTCCCGAGGAGGCCGAGGAGGCGTTCACGAACGCCAAACGTGAGGGCGAGGCATACTTCGACAACGACGCTGTCTACGTCGAGCGCTTCCTCGAGAACCCACGCCATATTGAGGTTCAGATCATCGGCGACAGCCACGGGACCGTCCGCCATCTCTACGAACGCGACTGCTCGGTACAGCGTCGTCAGCAGAAACTCATCGAGGAGACGCCCTCGCCTGTCCTCGACGAAGAGACGCGGGAGGAACTCTGTGAAGCCGCCAGATCGGGCGTTGCCGAAGCCGGGTACAGCAGCGCCGGCACCGTCGAGTTCCTCTACGAGGACGGTGACTTCTACTTCCTCGAGGTGAACGCTCGGATCCAAGTCGAACACACGATCACCGAAGCGGTGACGGGCATCGATATCGTCAAAGAACAGTTCCGCGTCGCTGCAGGTGAGGAACTATCGTTCGAACAGTCCGAAGTCGACTCTCGAGGTGTTGCGATGGAGTTCCGTATCAACGCCGAAGATCCCTCCGAGGAGTTCAATCCGACACCAGGAACGCTCGAAACGTATCGACCGCCGACGGGAATGGGAGTCCGCGTCGACGACGGTGTCAACGAGGGCGACAGGATCAGTCCGTTCTACGATTCACTCGTCGGAAAATTCATTGTTACCGCACAGGACCGTCAAGAGGTACTCGAACGCAGCAAGCGAGTCCTCGAGGAGACACAGATAGAGGGGATCTCGACGACGATTCCGTTTCATCTCGCAGTTCTCGAGGACGACGTGTTCGTCGAGAGCGACCACACGACGAAATATCTCGATCAACAGTTCGAAGGGGTAACTGAGTCCGAGTAGGCGGACGGCACCGCCCAATGGGACGGTATTCGGTCGAACGGCGCGGCACTTTGGTCATTCACACGAGTTCGTCGAGACGAGCTCGTTCGATCCCTTCGGCCTCGAGTCGTTCGTGGATCGTCTCGAGTAGTTCAACCGAGTTCGGCCCGTCACCGTGGATACAGATCGATGACGCGGGAACGTCGATTACTGTTCCGTCGACGGCCTCGACTTCGCCCCGCGTCGCGATGGAAATGACCCGATCTGCGACCAGGTCCGGGTCTTTCGGTTCGACTTCTTTCTCGACGATCAGCGTGCGGTCTGGGTTGTAGTCGAGGTCGACGTACCCTTCGAAGACGGCGTCTAACTCGTCGTACTCCTGGGCGACCTCGTAGATGTTCATATCGGTTGCCAAATAGACAAGACTAGGATCGACCTCGAGAAGCGCTTCCATGACGGCACGGCAGTGAGCTTCACTCTCGGAGAGCATCGAGTACATCGCACCGTGAGGTTTGACGTGCTGGACGCTCGCTCCGTGGCGATTCGCGAATGCCATCAGCGCACCCAACTGGTAGACGACGTAGTCGCGCACTTCCTCGGGCGTCGCGTCCATCGACCGGCGACCGAATCCCATCTTGTCTGGGAGACCGGGATGGATCCCGATCCCGACATCGTGTTCCGCAGCGAGGGAGACGGTTTCACGCATAACGTGAGGGTCACCTGCGTGATAGCCGCCAGCGATGTTCGCAGAGGTGATGTACGGCATCACCTCGGCGTCGCGCCCCATCGTCCAGTTGCCGAAGCTCTCGCCCATGTCGCAGTTAATATCGATTGCAGTCATCGTCCGGAACCTATACTGTTCGTTCGTCGTCCTCATACTTGAGGTATTATGGCCACCGAGTTGTCGAGAACACACTGCACTGAACGCTCGAGCCGACTGGCTTCGAGTCCGATATTGCAGCGAACGTCAGCGAGGTCAAGCAGATTGCTGCCCGAGAACAGTACCAGCTGGGCGACCAACTTGCTGTCGTGATCGAGCACGCCGACACACTCACAGCACATCGCGATAGACCTCGACGGTTTTCTCGAGCATCCGCTCACGGTCGAACTTGCTGCGGACGCGCCGTTGTGCATTGATCGAATAGCGCCGATATCGATCGGAATCTTCGAACAGTGTTCTCGCAGCCTCGGCGATTCGGTCAGGGTTTCCGGGGGGAACGGTGAATCCGGTTTTCCCGTCGACGCTAACGAAGGGGACGCCGGTCGGAAGCGCAGTGTTGATGACCGGGAGCCCGTGACTCATCGCCTCGAGTTGAACGATGCCGAACGATTCGTTTTCTCCGACCGACGGAAGGACGAAAATGTTTGCGTCGCGATACAGCTGTTCCAACCGATCGTCCGAGACGAACTCCTCGAACGTCACCTTGTGCGAAACCCCCTCCAGCGCTGCATGCCGCTCGAGCGAACGCCGGGCGGGCCCTTTTCCGACGATCGAGAGCGATGCATCGAGGCCTTTCATCGCCGAGATGAGGTATCTTACCCCTTTGAACTCCACCAACCGTCCAACAAACAGGAGCGTGTTTCCGTCGAGTGTCCGAGGCTCGATTTCCGTCTCCTGAACGTCGATACCGAGCGGAATGACCGTCGCTTTCTCCTCGAATTTCGAGATCCGAGCACACGTCTCTCTCATGTTCGGTGAGGAGACGATGATAGCTTGCGCCTCACTGAGGACCCGATCGAGTATCGGATTGTACGGATAAATGAATGGTTCCTTTCCGATTATATCGTCGTGAAACGTTACGACGACCGGAACGTCACCTGTTCGGTTGAGGAGATGGCTCACCGGACCGAGCGGAAACGGCAGATGGTAGTGGACGATATCTGCCCATGCAAGCTGTTGGCGCAGTCGATACGGGAACGTCGGACTGATCGGTGTCGATTTGACGTTCCCGAGGCTCCCGGTACGAATGATCTTCGTTCCGTCATCCTCGTCGACGCTGCCCCGTCCGCGAGGCTGTGATGTGAGAACGCGAAACGTAACGGAATCGATCCCGGTAACCAGGCTTCGAACGACATTCTGTATCCCCCCAGTAAACGGGTAGTAGTACGTACACACCTGCAAGACGTTGACCGTGTCGTCAGTTGCTGTGGTCTCTGGCATTGATCGATATCGAACGGTAATTCTGACGACGATAGTCGACGAGAGACCCCGAACAAATCGTGAACCAGCTACTTCGACGGCTGGAAGCCGCGCTGGCTACAGGACGATCGGGGAGCCGAGAGACCGATCCGACTGGATACACCGGATATCGTCGCGTGCTTCGTCCCACGGGTCGTTTCTCTCGAGGAGTCATGATTCCGCTGTGTGTGAAAAAGTGAAAAAAACTTCGATTGTGCGAGGGGTGACGGACAGTTCGCAGGGATTGCAGACGGGCGTCAGTGGTCGCGACTGGTTGCTCTCCACGACGCCCCGACCACGCTTCCAGCCAGTATCCAGTAGATCGCATTCAACGATTCCCGCTGGAACGCGATCGTCCAGAACGAATAGGTGTAAAACCCGACCATCGCGGCAAGGATCCCGATCCATATCCATTTCTCGTCAACGGGGCACCGTACGAACTGTTGTATCCCGATCCAGGTAGCAGTTGCCACGCTGATTACGTACGCCAAAAACCCCGGAACGCCCGTTGCGACCAAATTTGCCAGGAACAGGTTGTGAACGCCCCATCGGCTGTTAACTACTCGTTCGAAGTTTTCCCCGCCGCCGATACCGAACACCGGATACCGAGCGGCGATATCGATAGCGGCCGCATACTGTCTCAGACGGACGTTTAGATTATTCGTCTGAATCAACAGTATCTCATCTCTTCCCGCTGCAGTTGCAGCAATAGTCCAGGCGATCACGGTCGCTCCGACGAGCACCGAGAGAGGGACGAGCATCGCCCGGGCTCGATACAGTTCGTAGCGTCCGAGAACGCGGTAGAACCAGTATAGCAGAACGATACCGATGACCGCATACATAGCGAGCATTCCCGAATGCGAACTACTTGCGAGAACGCTCACGATGCCGAGCGAACCGGCTAGTGAGAGTACCGTGTGTACGCGGGACTGCGCCACTGCTGCGACGACCAGCGGGATAAAAAAGATAGCCATCCCGACCATGATACGACTCTGGCCAATGGGTGGACCAACGTAGAGTACCGTCGAATCGACCGGGAACGATGTGAGCGAGGGTGCTGGCCATATTTGTTGCAATTCGGCTCCGAGAACGCCGAGGTGACCTGGATATCCGCTCTTTCCGGAGAACACTTCGTCGACAGCAAAAACGAGCGCACCGCCGAGTGCATACACGAGCGGATAGATAACGGACCGAACGTCGGTCGTTCCGACGAGTAATGCCGCCGTGATGAGCAATAGCCCGTACCGAAGCTGCGTTTGTGCGTAGAGAAATGCTTCAGTACTCGACGGGCCGTTCCCGACAACGCCCGCGAGAAACGTCCAGAGCACGAAGAGCAGGAACGAGCCGATAGTTAGCCGGCCGCTGTTGCCCAGGTTCGAGAGGGAATCGTACTGCTGCCGGACGAGGAGACAACACAGCGTACCCACCAATAGCACGTCGACGATGCGTATTTGACGACCCCCGATATGGGAACCGGTCACGACGGCAGTGATGTTGAACACTGCAAGTACGATCGTTGCGGCGCAGATCCCCTCAAAGACGATCTTCATCGAGTATATCGCGAGGACGTACGTTGTGGCTGCCGCGATGAGTAGCCGCGTTACAGAGATGTCCGTCACGATCGCCGCTGACGGGACAACGAAAACGAACAGGGTGATCAAGAGCGCTGCAGACACGGCATAGGCATCGCTACCGGTAGTCGAAGACCGAACGAGAGACGTGGAAAGCCGTCGTGTAATCGGTGGCTTATCTGCCATACCCGCCTTGGATGCGAGTTATTTCACAGAAGGATAACCCTACCTATACCGACGATGCGACTGACAGCCATCGAAATGCTTCCGATCGCAGGTGACTCTGAGGTTCCGTCGCGTTGGGGCACATCGGTTCGGCCCTGCCAGCGAAGCTACACCGACTCACCACCCTGGTGTTCGCGTCGGGAAAACCGGAAGAAGACGTCATCCTATGAGGACTGAAATGTCGAATGGGTGTATTTCACAGTGTGTCTTTGTCTCTCACTCGTGACGACAAAACCCCTATACTTTTATTTTAGGTGTGCCTAAAATCTCCAATGGCCGCGGACGAACAGTCACAGTTGATGGAAACGGTTCAGGGGAAAAAGGCGACAATACACCCGAAAACCGTCTATCGTCTCCTGGCGTTCACAGGAACGATTACGCTAACAGTAGCTTGTTTTCTCATCGTAAATATCCCGGTGATTCGGCTATCGTTTGACAAGTATTTGATCACGCTGGGCGGACCGTCGACACAGCCGGCCACCAGTACCGAACCACGTCTCACGCTCGCAGTACTGGTCGCTGTGACAGTCATCGGAGTGCTTCCGCTCTGTAAACCGCAATCGCGGCGCATTCTCGATACGATCATCACCGCGCTCCGGTCGCTGTTGATCGTTGCCCTGTTTTTGGCAACTATCGGATACTTTGGCTTCTCATTTCGTCTTCCGCAGACAACGCTCGTGCTACTGGTTGGATGTCTCTCTGTCGTGTTACCGCTATGGTTCGTCAGTCTACAACAGTTGCAACTCAAACGAACCGACGGAACCCTTATCGTTGGAACCGATCCGAACCAGATCGAGGCCGCAATTCAGGCAACGACGAAGCCGATTGTCGGCTACACGTACACGTCAACACACTCGAGTGAAGACGGGCGTGAGACCCAACTCAGTACTGACGGAGGCACCGAGAAGACAGCCCCAAAATTAGCGAAATTCGAGCGGGTGGGCGAACTCTCGGTGTTAGACGAGGTTCTCAAACAGTCGAACGTCGGCACAGTCGTTCCGGCCCTGCCCCAGACTGATCGTGCCGAGTTCTTCGGCATTCTCGAGGCGTGTCACCGACACGACGTTAGCGTCGAGATACTCGACGAACACAACGAAAGCGTTCTCGTCAAAGAAGAGCAGGCCGTCGCAGCCGAGAACCGCTCGAACCTCGTCGGCATCAACCTGCAACCGTGGGATCTACAGAACCGCGTGTGTAAGCGCCTGTTTGACCTGGTTTTCGCCGGTCTCGGGCTCCTCTGTGCACTGCCACTACTGATAGGGATTGCTATCGCCGTGAAGGTAGATAGCCCTGGACCCGTTTTCTATACCCAAGAGCGGACAACACAGTTCGGAGAGACGTTTCAGGTGTATAAATTCCGGAGTATGATCCCGGAAAGCGAATCAGCGGTACCCGGTGACGACCACGATCGCATCACTCGATTCGGTCGGCTCCTTCGCAAAACGCACCTGGATGAACTCCCCCAGCTCTGGGCAATCATTATCGGTCAGATGAGCGTCGTCGGACCACGGGCAGCCTGGACTGCAGAGGAGCAACTCCTGCAAGACGAGATCCAGACGTGGCAGAAACGATGGTTCGTCAAACCGGGACTGACTGGACTCGCTCAGATTAACAACGCCTCGAGTGAAACTCCCCGAGCGAAATTGCAGTACGATCTCACGTATATCAAAAACCAATCACTCTGGTTCGATTCGAAGATCGTCGTTCGACAGCTTTGGATGGTATTCATTGACGTAATATCGCTCCTCACGTCGAGGATGTCGAGTCGAACCGACCGTGAAACCGGGACGTAGAGCTCCGAATCGACGGCCGAACGCATCCCCAGACAGAACAATCATACCGTTCGATCACCCCCTCATTGTATGGATCGGGAATTCTTCATCGCACTCATCGCCGGCGTTTTTCAGGGGATTTTCGAGTGGCTGCCGATCTCGAGTGAGGGAAACGTGGCGGTCGTCCTCTCGGTGCTCGGGAGTTCTCCCGAAACGGTGGTTGCGTTTGCATTGTTCCTTCACCTTGGCACTGCGCTCTCGGCGACGGTTTACTACCGTCACGATCTCTGGGACCTTCTTACGCTTCTTCCTGTCTGGCGGGCGGATACCCGCTTTGACGGCGAACAGGCGGTACTCACGTTTCTCGCCATTGGGACGCTCGTCTCCGGTGCCGTCGGTATCACGACCTACGTACTCCTCATCGATCTGTTCTCGAGACTGACAGGCGGTGTACTCGTCACACTTATCGGTGCGTTCCTCGTCCTCACTGGTGGATTTCAGTACGTTTCGCACGCAGATCCCGGTGGCAGACGAACAACACCGGACGGGATCGACGCGGTACTGGTCGGCGTCGCACAGGGATCGGCCATTCTGCCGGGCGTATCCCGGTCGGGCGTAACCACCGGAACGCTCCTGCTCCGCGGGCACGACGGCACACAATCGTTCCGCCTTTCTTTTCTGCTTTCGATCCCGGCCTCTGTCGGTGGCGGCCTGCTCGCATACTCGGATTCCGGGCTTGACATCAGCATCCTCGCTGCGGCAGTTGCGCTCGGTGCCGCCGCCGTCGTCGGCTACGCAACTATCGGAACGCTGCTTCGCATCGTCGACGAACTCCCGTTTTGGGGCGTCTGTATTAGCCTCGGGATGCTAGCGATACTCAGTGGACTCATGATCGTCTGACCAAAATTCCATCACACTTCGTGACATGATCCTGTTCAGGACGACCCCTTCTCGCACCGCATTGACGTTCGTCCCGTGTCTCGAGCGACCGGCGGCTGGGGAAACACAGTTTTTCGGAGAGAACGGAGGTTTCTACGTCGCTGGGAGCGAAACGACGAACTAACACCACTTCCGGGGCCGACGCCGTTTGCGGTGTGATATAGTACTACTGAAACGGTTCACACACCGATCGCATAGTCCGCGGTTCTCACTCGCGGTGTTCGCTTCGCTCACCGTTCGCATTTCTGCGGTTCTCGCTCACTGTGTTCGCTCCGAACCGCATCCGCTCCGAACCGCGCACGTTCCGAACCGCGCTCCAGTCGTGCAATCAGATGTGCAGTGACTGTCAGTGGTATAGGTATCCGACACGGTCAGACGGCTATCGAAGCACGGCCGATGGGTGCCGCACGTTCGCAGTCCGCCTGGGATCTCGGAACGAACGATTCGTTCTGTCGACGGGAACCGACCGGGCCGTGCCACACAGCACGTACTCACGTCGCCCGTTGGCCGTGATTGCTGATACCCACCGTAACAGGCGGTATTCGACCGAGACAACAGTACTAAGGAGTTACCGTCATCTGATACGGTCATGAACTCGGTCTCCGCTGTCGTCCTCGCCGGGGGCGAGGGGACGCGGCTTCGCCCGCTGACACAACACCGGCCCAAGCCGATGCTGCCGGCTGCGACCACGCCGATCCTCGAGCACGTCTTCGATCAGTTGCTCGCGGCCGGCGTGACGGAGATCGCGATCGTCGTCGGCTACGGACGGAACCGCGTCCAGACCTACTTCGGTCCGACGTACAAGAACGTCCCATTGACGTACGTCACACAGAAGAATCAGTTCGGGAGCGGCCACGCACTGCTCGCCGCCGAAGACGAGGTCGACGGTCCAGTGTTAGTCGTCAATGGCGATCAACTGGTCGAGCACGGAATTATTACCGATGTTCTCGACGCGCATAGGAAGACCACTACGGCGGCGACGCTCGGCCTCCTTACTCACATAGATGTCGGCGAGTACGGTGGTGTCCTCCTTCGTGACGGACAGGTTACGACGATCGTTGAACACCCCGAGGACGAGCGCCCGTATCGTCTCAACGCGGGCGTCTATCTGTTCGATTCCCGTATTTTCGATGCGATTCGCGCCGCCGACCCGCATACCGGCGAACAGTCGTTGATCGACGGGATCCAGGAACTTCTCGCGTCGGACGCCGTCGTGCAAGGCGTCATCTCGGACGGGCTCTGGACCGATGCAACGTATCCGTGGGACCTACTCGATGTCTCGTTCGAACTGTTCGAGGCCGGCATCGTCGACGGCAGCAAGGGCGCGACCACCGAGGCATCCGCGACGATCCACGAGTCGGCGGTCATCCGCGAGCCGATCGTCCTTGGCCCCGACTGCGAAATCGGTCCCGGAGCAGTCGTCGGTCCATACGTCTGTTTGGGCGACAACGCGACGGTCGGTTCGAACGCGGTCGTCGAGCGAAGCGTCGTCGATGCGGATACGCGCATCGGAGCCGGAGCGACCGTCGTCGATTGCGTCACTGGGGTCGGCGTAACGATCGGTAACGGGACGACGATTCCCGGCGGCCCCGGAGATGTCCGCGTCGGCGATCGTATCTTCGAAGACGAACACCTCGGTGCATTGCTTGCCGATCACGTGACGGACCGGGGTGGAAACACGTATGTCCCAGGCGCGATTGTCGGCTCGGATGCGGTGGTCGAAACCGGTGCGACCGTCCGCGGAACGATACCCGAGGGGACGGAGGTACGGCCCTGATGTGTGGCATTATCGGCTACACCGGAACCGAGAGAGTCGCCAGTGATATCCTGCTGACTGGCTTGTCTGGACTCGAGTATCGCGGCTACGATTCCGCTGGACTGTCAGTTTCGGGCGAGTCGTTGATGGTCTACAAGCGTCGAGGCGAGGTGTCGGCCCTCGAGGCCGCCGTTCCGGACGAGGGACTCGACGGCACGGCCGGAATCGGGCATACTCGCTGGAGTACGCATGGGCCACCAACTGACGAGAACGCTCATCCACATACGGACTGTACCGAATCGGTCGCCGTGGTCCACAACGGTATTATCGAAAACGACCAGTCGCTCCGAGACGAGCTCGAGGCCGGTGAGCACACGTTTGAGAGTGCGACGGACACCGAAGTCATCCCCCATCTGATCGAGAATGCACTCACGACGGGGGCCAGCCGCGAGGAAGCGTTCCGTGAGGCAGTCTCCCGACTCGACGGAAGCTACGCCATCGCGGCGGTGTTCTCCGACAGCGAGACGGTATACGCTGCGCGTCACGAGTCACCGCTCGTGCTCGGAATCGGGGACGACGGTCACTATCTGGCGAGCGACGTGCCAGCGTTCATCGAGTACACGGATCGGGTCGTCTACCTCGATGACGGGCAGTTCGCGCGGATCAACCCTGCAGGTATCATCGTCACCGACGCACAGGGTGCCATCGTCGAAACCGCTATCGAGACGGTCGCGTGGGATCCTGAGGACGCCGGCAAGAGCGGGTACGATCACTACATGCTCAAAGAGATTCACGAACAGCCACGGGCGATTCGCCAGTGTCTTCGCCAGCGCGTCACTGAACTAGATGGGGACGTGACGATCGAGGAATTGGCATCCCTCGACTGCGACGGGCCGGTACAGTTCGTCGCGTGTGGAACCTCGTATCACGCTGCCTGCTACGGCGCACAACTGCTGCGCGAGTGGGACGTGTCGGCTCAGTGTTTTCTCGCCAGCGAGTACGACGCAGCCTCGATACCAGTGTCCGACGGGACGCTCGTCGTGGGTGTAACCCAGAGCGGCGAGACGGCCGATACGATGCGTGCACTCCGCGCTGCGAATCGCACCGGTGCGACGACGCTCGCGCTGACGAACACTGTCGGCAGTTCAGCCGTCCGGGAGTGCGATCACGCGATGCTCATCCGTGCGGGCCCGGAGATCAGCGTGGCCGCGACGAAGACGTTCGCGAGTCAGCAGGTCGCGCTGGCGATGCTCGCGAGCGTGCTCTCGGAGACGTGTTCAGCACCCCCGGTCAAACGATTGCGCACCCTTCCCGATCAAGTCCAATGGGTCTTGGACACGTCGAACGCCCGGTCCATCGCGGAGACGTACGAAGATGCCGACGCCTACTTCTTCATTGGGAGAGGGTACAACGCGCCCGTCGCCCGCGAGGGTGCGCTGAAGATGAAGGAAATTACGTACAAACACGCCGAAGGGTTTGCGGCCGGCGAACTGAAACACGGGCCACTCGCGATGGTGAGCGATCGGACGCCTGTTTTCGCGCTCGTCACCGGCGACGCAACCGCCACGAGGACGCTCGGGAACGTAACGGAAGTCGAGGCGCGCGATGCACCCGTCGTCGCGGTGACTGATTCGCCCGCGGACGTCGATCGGTATGTAGACCACGTCTTGGAGGTGCCAACCGCGGGACCACGTCTCACGCCGATCCTCGCGAACGTGCAGTTACAGCTGGTGGCGTACTGGGTGGCGAACCGATTAGGTCGGTCGATCGACAAACCACGGAACCTCGCGAAGAGCGTGACCGTAGAGTGACGGCTACTATACCGCCTCACGGTCAACGAGGATCCGGTGCGTCCATCGGCGAAGAGACGGTCTGTCGCAGATAGCCCCCCGCGATCGACCACTTCTGGATACACGCGAGCAGATACCACAGGAGAAATTCAGTGAGTGAGCGGTACGCTCCGGACACCCTCTCGTGGAACGCAATGGGATTTACCGGGAGATAGTGTCGCGGATTCAGGGTTGTTTGCACACTGAACCGATCGCCGTGATACGCCCGGATCTCTCCGCGACCCCAGCCGATCCGAGTACTTTGAGCGATAAGTTCACCGACCGTCGACCGAGCGGGATGATAGAGCGTGATGTCGGGCTCGAACACGAGGTCGAAGCCGGCCTCGTGGACGCGGCGGCCGAACTCGAGGTCCCCGTTTGAACGCAATCGGCTGTCGAAGAGCCCGACGGCGTCGAACACCCGCTTGCGGGTCACGACACAGCACGTTGGTGCGAACCGCTTCTCTCGGACGTATTTTTCGACGTCGAATCCGGTGGTAGATCTGTAGCGGCCTATCGTGCCGTCGTCGGTGACAAGTTCGACGTTACACCCCATGTAGTCCCGGTCGTCGGCCGTCATCTTGTCGGTGATCGACTCGACGTAGTCGGTCTCGACCCACATGTCCGCGTCGACGAACCCGAGGATGTCCCCCCGTGCAACTTCGATACCGGCGTTTCGAGCCGCGTAAGAGCTTTGAACTTCCTCTTCGACGACGTGGCGAACACGGTCCAACTGCGCAAACTCCCGGCCGACGGCCGCTGTTTCGTCGGTCGATCCGTTGTCCGCGATGACGACTTCGTAGTCGGTTGCAGTCTGGTTCAGGAGCGAGTCGACGGTCACTCCCAGCCCCTCTGGATCGTTGTACACGGGGATGATGATGCTCGTTTTCACGCGCGTTCATGGCCGGATCGATAGGCTCACGAGTTAAGTTCATCGTTTCCGAAGACGAACGCCCGTCGACTGATACCCCTGGCCGGCGGCAAATGTAAAGTCATTTTAGGGTAGCCAAAAAATACGGCGTATATGGCCGAATACGAAGGCGACGACCACCGGAGTGACGCGACCGGACGGGGCCGGCGACAGTTCCTGAAACTCACCGGAACGGCGACCGGAGCCGTGTCGCTCGTGGGGTGTGCCAGCAACAGCGACGAGTCGACGTACGAGCGAGAGGGGTCGATACCCGATCCCAAGACGTACACGGTCGACGAACTCTTTTCCCTCGAAGAGTGGCGGGGGTCCGGTCCGCTGATCGACGACCGCCCCTCGGAGTACACCGGCCGGTCGATGCTCGATCTTCCGGATCTGCGGGGCGAACTAACGGTCTACCTCGGCGGCGGCGAGGGCGGACTGTACGCGAACCTGATGAAGCGGGTCCAGAACACGTACCAGGACTTCATCGTGAACATCCGAGAGGCGCCCTCATCTCAGCTTGCGAACACCATCAGCGAGGAGGTCAACGCCGGCCAGAGTCCGGCGGACATCTTCTGGGCAATCGACGCCGGATCGATCGGCATCGTCGCCGAAAACGACGCGACCGTGTCGCTCCCGGACCACCTCGTCTCCGAAATTCCGGACACGTACCACCCGACGGATCAGTGGGTCGGGGTCATGGGTCGAGCCCGAAGCATTCCCTACAACACGGAGGAGTTCTCGGAGTCGGAGATTCCAAACGACATCTTGACGTTCGCGCAGGATTCACGATTTAACAACGCGATGGGCTGGGCTCCGACTTACGGCGCGTTCCAAGCGTTCGTCACCGCGATGAGACTCATCGACGGGGAAAGCGAAGCGCGCCAGTGGCTCAACGGGATGCAAGAACAGGGCGTCAACACGTACGACAACGAGTTGGTCGTCGCCAACAGGGTCGCGAGCGGCGAGTTGAGCGCTGGGTTCTCAAATCACTACTACTCGCGGCTCGTGTTCGAAGAGCGTCCCAACGCCCCGATCGATCTCGCGTTCACGCAGGGCGACGCGGGCGCGCTCGTGAACTGCTCGGGAACCGAGATCATCAAGAACACGGCAAACGAGACGCTTGCGGTGGATTTCATCCATCACCTGCTCAGCATCGAGGCCCAAGAGTTCCTGGCGACGCGGGGGTACGAATATCCGCTGCTCCCCAGCGTCCCGCCGATCGGAGACCTCCCGACTATCGACGAATTGAACCCACCGGATTTCGATCTCTCCCAGCTCGCGGACCTCGAGCCGACGCTGCAACTCATGCGCGAGGTGGGCGCACTCTAACATGTCCGTAGGCGATAGGCTAGTGTCACGATTTGACCGAGGGGAGACGGACGGCTATCCGACCGGCCTGACGCTCCTGAGCGGTGCGATCGCCGCGGTGGTACTCTCACCGATCGTGTGGATCGTCATGCGCGTGCTCCAGGTCGACACCGACTACGCGCTGTCGATCGTCGCGCGCCCGATGACCGTCGAGATTCTGTTGACGAGCCTCGGCCTCGTCGCCGCCGTCACCGGCGCATCGATCTGCATTGGCGTTCCGCTCGCCTTTCTCACCGTCCGCACGGATCTCCCGTTCCGGCGGTTCTGGACCATCGCCGTCGCCCTGCCGCTGGTCATCCCGAGTTATCTAGGGGCGTTTACCTTCATCTCCGCGTTCGGCCCCGGCGGACAACTCGCAAACGCACTCGCGCCCCTCGGCATCGAGTCGATTCCACCGGTCTACGGGTTCTGGGGCACGACGCTCGTGCTCACGCTGTACACCTATCCGTACGTGTTCATCACGACTCGGGCGTCGCTGCTGTCTTTCGACCAGCAACTCGTCGAGGCCGCACGGACGCTCGGGACGACACGCTGGCGAGCATTCAGGCGCGTAACGCTTCGACAACTCCTGCCCGGGATTGCATCGGGGTCTCTCCTGGTCGCGCTGTACACGCTCTCGGATTTCGGTACTCCGTCGCTTATGCGATTGGACGTATTCACCCGCGTCATCTTCGTCGAGTACAACGCGTTCGGTCGCGAGACAGCCGCCATGCTCTCCTTGCAGTTGCTGGCGATCACCGCAGTGATCCTCTCAATCGAGTCGCGCATCGGTGACTCGAGTCGCGGGGCCTACGTCGGCACAGGCGCGAGTTCAGGAAGCGACACGACGGTCTCGCTGGGCGCGTGGAAAGCCCCCGCGCTCGCATTCTGTACGAGTATCGTCTTCCTCTGTCTCGTCGTGCCACTGGCCGTCCTGACCCACTGGCTGGTCCGGAGTCCGAGCCAGGCCACCCGGCAGGGCGTCGGCTTCCAGTGGCAGTTCGCGATCAACTCGGTGTCCGTCTCACTGGCGGCGGCAATCGTCTGTGCGGCCGCCGCGGTTCCGGTTGCCTACCTTGCCGCGAGACATCGGTCCAGGCTGTCTGAGCTGTTCGACCGGATGACCTACGTGGGGTACGCGATGCCCGGAATCGTCCTCGGTCTCGCGCTCGTGTTCTTCGCCGTCTATTACGAATCGTCCGTCGGCGACCTCTTGCTTTTCGGCGTCGACGTCACCCCAACGCTGTACCAGACGCTCCCACTGTTGATCTTTGCGTATGTCATCCGCTTTCTCCCGCAGGCCGTCGGGTCGACGCGGTCGTCGGTGCTGCGCGTCGACCGGAGTCTGACCGAAGCTGCGCGAACGCTCGGTCGGACGCCCGCGGGCGCGTTCCGCCGGATCACGCTCCCGCTGATCGCACCCGGCGTGATCGGCGGCGCGGCGCTGGTCTTTCTCACCACGATGAAAGAGTTGCCCGCAACACTGGTGCTTCACCCGACAGGCTTCGAGACGCTCGTCACGTACATCTGGAGCGTCCGCGAATCCGGCTACTACGGGTTCGCAGCCGTCCCCGCGCTGGTGTTGATCGTCGTCTCGGGTCTTTCGATGGTCGTCATCCTCTCACAGGAGGAGTAACTCATGTCAGAACACAACTATACACACGAATCGCTCGCATCGTCTGAACCGGCGACGTCGACCGCCGACACCGACGGCGATTCCCGACAGTCGACAGTACTCGAACTGGACAACATCGCACGGTCGTACGCGACCGAGACGGCGGTCGAGGATCTTTCCTTTTCCGTCGGCGACGGCGAAGTGCTGACGCTATTGGGTCCATCAGGCTGCGGGAAAACCACGACACTACGGTTGATTGGCGGGCTCGAACGCCCAAACGATGGAACCATCAAACTGGGCGACCGCGTCCTCGCTGACGTCGACGGAACGTTCGTACCGCCCGAAGAGCGCGGTATCGGGCTGGTGTTTCAGGACTTCGCGCTCTTTCCGCACCTGACGGCGGCCGAAAACGTTGGATTCGGGCTCACAGAGTGGCCCGAGAGCGAGCGTCAGGCCCGCGTCGAGCAATTGCTCGACCTCGTCGACCTGTCGGACCACGGCGACGATCGCCCGAGCGAGCTCTCGGGCGGACAGAAACAGCGCATCGCGCTCGCGCGCTCGCTGGCACCTGAGCCCGACGTTCTCCTGCTGGACGAACCGCTTTCGAACCTCGACGTGAGCCTTCGCGTCTCCATGCGCGAGGAGATCCGCCGGATCATCGACGAGACGGGCGTCACGACGATCTGGGTCACCCACGATCAAGAAGAGGCGCTGTCGGTCGCCGACCGTGTCGGCGTGATGCACGATGGCCAGCTCCAACAGGTCGGGCGGCCGGCAAAGGTGTTCGAGCGTCCGGCTTCGCGGTTCGTCGCCTCCTTCCTCGGTCGCGCCGGGTTCCTCTCGGCGAGCGTCGAGGACGGCGTGCTCGTGACCGATGTCGGCCAACTCGACACCAATGCGCTCGTCGGCGTCGATCGATCGGACTGGGGGGCGCTGTCCGACGAGGCGACGGTCGACGTGCTGGTTCGCCCCGATGACCTCCGCGTGAGCCCGACGACGACCGATGAGGCCGACGGCACGATCACGCGACGCCAGTACCAGGGCCCGTCGTTTATCTACCGCGTCGAGACCGACAGCGGCGACACCATACAGTGTCTTCACGGCCACACGGAGGTGTTCGACATCGGCGAGTCGGTTCGCGTCGAACTCGTCGCGAACCACCCGCTGGTGTGGTTCCCGTCGGCCTGAAATCCGTCAATCGTCCCCTCATACGGTCTACTGTACCGATGTGCCGCAAACCATTCTGCGGTCACGCCTGAACTGACAGGCAAAAGTCCGTCTCAATCGCCGACAATTCGTCCCGTAAGCGGCATTTCGAGGACGGTGACCAGCCGATATAGTTCCTCGGCGGCGTTCGTCTCGCCCGCGCGGTGACGTCGATACGTGTCACGCACCGCATCCCAGTCGAGGCCGGGTAGCCGTCGACCAGTCTCCTCGTGTCGCTCCAGCGCCCGACCCACGAAGTCATGGGTTCTGATCACTTCGTTTTTGTCCTGCCACGGTCCCTGCGTCCGATACGAGTCGGTCCCGTCGAGTTTGTCGAACAGGTTCATCGCGCGATTGCCGACCACGTGCGCCGCCTTGGGCTGTTTCAACGGGACGCGCGACGAAGCGTGCGGAATATCGGCCAGCGAGCCGTCGAATCGGTCCACGGCTCGGTGCAGCGGATCGCGGCGCAATCGGTGCTTCAGGGGCATCGAGAGGGCTAGATCCACCAGTCGGCGGTCGAGGAACGGGTTCCGCGTCGGCGCGATCTGTACTGCGCTGAATAGGTCGAACCCGATCCCGTTCGTGATCGGATACAGCGTCGAATTGAGGCCGAGCTGTTCGACCGACTCGTAGCCGACGCCGTGGAACTCCACCTCGCCGTTCTCGAACCGGATGTTCTCGCGCAGGATCTCCTCGAGCGGTGCCGCATCGAGAAAGTCGGGCCGGCGCGTGGGCCCAGCGGTCACCTGCTCGCATACGAAGTCGTCGATGGTCGACGGCAGGCGCTCGAACGGGAACCAGAACTGGATGTCGAAAGGGAACTGAAGCGTCGCCTGCGGGATGCTCCAGGCTCCGAAGAGATCGTCGCTGTACAGACCCGTCAGCAGCGTGTCGACCTCGGCGTCGATTTCATCGGCGAACCCGAGTGCGTGACCCGTGTGAAACGGCCCGACGAACTCCTGAATCGGTCCGGCCCGCTCCAGTAGCGTGGCGTGGTAGTTTGGCCCGCGATTCAGCAGTTCGAATCGGGAGTCGGCGGCGTCGGCCGCCCGTTTGGCGATCCGTGCCTCGCGATTCCAGCCGTCGCCCAGATGAAAGGCCGTGAGTGGCTCGTCGGCAGCCGCCAGCACCGCCCGAGAGTCGCTCCCGCCACTCAGCAGGAGGCCGTGGTCGCGGTCGTCTCGCGTCCGGTCGTGGACCGCCCGTTCGAATCGGTCGGTGAGTTCCCGCACGAAGTACGAGAACGGTCGGTCTTGGGGCCGGTATCGGGGCTCCCAGTAGCGACGGCGATCGGTGTCGCCGCTCTCGATATCGCAGGTCAGGATCGTCGCCGGCGGCAGTTGCTCGAGTCCCGTGATCGGCGTCTTGGTGCCGAACGTGCGCCGACAGTAGAGGTACTCAGCGAGGAATCGTTCGTCGAACGCCGGCTCGAACCCCGGCAGCACGGGCACCGTCTGGACGGCCGTCGAGAACGCGAGGCCGTCATCCCCGCGGGCGTAGTACAGCGGCCGCGCACCGAGCCGATCGGTGAAAAACGAAACGGTGTCGGCGGCCGGTTCGTAGACGCAACCGGTGAACTCGCCGTCGAGACGGGACACGAAGTCGAGACCGTGGGCGCTATACTGCCGGGCACAGACCTGTGCCGATTCGTTGGGGTCGACCGAGCGCCGCTTGCCGCCCTCGTCGGTGACGCTGTACACTTCGCCCCAGATCCACACGAGCGACCCGTCGTCGGTCTCGGCGGGCTGGTCGGTTGCCGTCCCCTCGTGGAACGCCGCGCGAATGACGACCCCGTGTTCGCGGTAGGTGTCGGCCACCTCGCCACCGGCGATGGTCTCGGGGACCGTCTCCACCTCGACGCTGTGAGCGTCCCCGCCGAATACACCGGAGAGACCGACCATCTCAAGCCCCGTCGCTCGGCTTCGGCGCGGCCGACTCGAGCCGGTGTGCCCCGCGTTCGGCCACGAAGTCGTCGACGGAGAAGCGCTGGAACGTGTCGGCGCTACGGGGTTCGTAGACCTCCTCATCGGCGACCGCGTTGACGATGGTGGCGTTTCGGTACGGTCCGAGACCCAGATCGGGCGCGTTGAGGCCGTGGGTGTGCAACTCCGCGTTCTGGACGAAGATCTCGCCCGCGAGCCCGTCGGTCTCCAGACGGAAGTCGCGAGTGATGGCGAGTCGCCCCTCGTCGTCGCGCCGGATCCGGTCTTCCAGCGGTGCGAGGAAGGGCGGGTCGGTCCGGGTGTAGCCGGTTGCCAGGATCACCACCTCGCTCTCGTGAAGGAACCGGTCGCCTTCCTGCCACTGCTCGCAGATCAACTGGTAGCCCTCGCCGTGCGAGCGGGCCGGCCCGATGTCGGTGATCTCGGTCGCCGCGAGCAGTCCGACGTCGGGCTCGGTGTCACCGATAGAGTTCCGGTAGAGCGCGTCGTAGATCTTCGCGCTCGTCCCCCCGTCGATCCCCTTGTAGAGGAGGTCCTGTGACCCGAGCAACTGGTCTTTTGTCTCCTGATCCAGATCGTAGAAGTAGTCGATGTAGTCCGGCGTGTAGATCATGTGGCCCAGTTTGGCGTCGGCCATCTGGAAGAAGCCACGCGACCGGGTGATCCAGTCGATGCTGTAGGCCCGGTCGGGCTGGCGCTCGACGAGGTCGCGAAACACCTCCGCCGCGCTCTGTCCGGAGCCGACGATCGTGATGGAATCGGCGTCGAGACACCGGTCTCTGTTGTGAAGGTACGACGCCGAGTGGAACACGTCGGGGCCGAGGAAGTCCTCGAACTGCTCGGGGATATGACGTTGGGTCCCGATCCCCATGACCACGTCCTCGGCGGCGTAGCTCGCCCGGTCGCCCGTCACCGAATCGACGGTCTCGATGACGAACACCCCGTCGTCCTCGCGCACGTCGGTGACCCGCTGGTCGAAGCGCAGGGACGGGAGCTGGTCGGCCACCCACCGACAGTAGTCGTTGTACTCGCGGCGCGGGATGAAAAACTCCTCGTAGAAGTAGAACTCGTAGAGACGGTTCTGCTCGCGGAGGTAGTTGAGATAGCTGTAGGGGTTCGTCGGGTCGACCATCGTGACCAGGTCCGCGAGGAACGGGACCTCGAGTGTCGTCCCCTCGATGAGCATCCCCTCGTGCCAGTTGAACGCCGGCTTCTGCTCGAGGAAGGCGACGTCGAGGTCGGCGGCTGCGTTGTCGATCAGTGCTGTAAGTCCGAGGTTGAACGGGCCGACGCCGATACCGAGGAGGTCGTGGACGTGATCGGTCATGTGTTCCCCTCCTCGAAGCGGTCCCGGTCACAGAACATGAGCAGTCCAGTTTTGTCCGGCAGATCGACCTCGTGTGCGGCCTCGAAGCCGCATTTCTTGAACACGCGGATGGCCCGCTCGTTCCGGATGTCCGGTTCGGTGACGATGCGCTCCGTCTCGGGGTGCTGGAACTGGAAGCCGACCATCGCCCGCACCAGCGGGGCCCCGTACCCCTCGTCGAGGTACTCGCGCGGGCCGATGAGCAAGTGGATCCCCTGATCGGCCGGGTCCGCGTCGTAGTAGTCGCCGATCCGATCTCGGGCGGCCCAGTACGATTCCCAGTAGCTCATTGGCGTGTGGTCCAGATAGCCGATATAAAGCGTTTGGTCCTCGTTTTGCGCTCGCTCGTTGATCGTCTCCCGTACCTGCAACAGCGGATCGTCCTGCTCCCAGTAGGGGAGGACGTGATCGCTGTTGAGCCACGCGTGAAGGCGACCGAGGTCGCGGTCCGGATCCACCTCCCGGAAACCGATGGACTTCTCGAGGTCGGGATCGGTTGTGAGATAACTGTACCCCGACCGCACCGTCTCCCGCGGTCCGGTCATACTGCTTCCCCCCGTCGGTCCACCCGCCGGACGACGGCTCTGAACGGTCGGTTCATCGTGTGAGCGTTCATCTCTCGATCTCTTGCACGCACATTTTTAGGCAAGCCTTAAAAGTATTTAGATTCCACAGTCGACGCCTCAGACGGCCGAATACCCGTAACGGAGGTTCCGGGGATCTCACTACTATTGAACTTCTAATACCTCACCCACGACCGAGACGGTGTCGAAGTCCAGGGGCAGGGTGGTCCCTGCCCGCACTCGACGCGTCCGGAACCGAAGCTCGTCGCCGGTGGATCGCGCCCGCAACTCGACGGTGAGGAACACGTCTTCGTTCCGGGGGTGTTCGCGTTCGTAGATGTTCCCGTCCGCACTCGTGAGAACGACCGACGCCGGTTCGGTCCGTACGTCCGTGACGCGTGCAATCGTGGCGTTCCCCCGGCGCTCGACCATTCCCGCTTCGATCCGGTCGGCGACATGAGGCGGGACGTTCGCGGCTCTTACGGTGACGGTCCGTTCGACGGGGTCACCGGGCAGCGAGGCGTTCCCCCATCGCGCCACCGTACCGGAGAATGCGTATCGGTCCGTCCGGAACTCGAGTGGCCGGTCAACGAGCACTCGGTCGGCCCCGAAGTAGGTGGCGCCGTCGTATCGGATCGTGCGCAGGGAGAGTCCCACGAGGCCGGTCCGGTTCGTCCGGTTCGTCCTCGGGTTGACGACCGCTTGCTCGACGGTCGCCATCGTCCGCCCGTCGATCCGGTAGGTGTCGCCGCGGTCGACGAGGGCAGCCGTCGACGGTCCCAGGTCCGCTCTGATGAGGACAGGGAGCGTACTCGTGTTCAGCGTCTCCCCCGCGGTGCTCAGTTCCAGCACCTCACCGGCCACGTCGTACTCCGCCGTCTCGATGTCGAGGTCGCTACCGCGCTGTACTCGAGTATCTGCGAACGTGATGGACCGTCCGTCGCTCTCCTCGCCGTCGGTGAGCGTGCCGTCGATGCGAACCCGAACGACGACGGAGAGGTTCTTGCCGTCCGTAGGACCCACGTACGTGTCGGTGATCGTGAGGTCGGGCGCGGACGTCGTACCGTCCGCGACTCGCTCGGCGACCGCTGGCGACCGATTGCCGAGGTCGACCGTCGCATAGCGCGTGGCGGATTCGCCGCCGTTTCCGCCGGCGCTGTCGCCCCCACCGAGCGGATCGAGGAAAACGACGCCCGCGACGATCGCCCCCAAGACGAGCAAGACGACCAGCGCGTCGTAGACGTTGACGCGACCGAACAGTCGGCCGTTCTCGTCGATGACGTTCACGGGGAGTGCCCCCAGACGGACGGTCGATCTGTTGCCGTGTCCATGGTTCGGATCTTGAACTACTCGTGAATCTTCGGTCCTCGGTAAAAGCCTTTCACATATCATTTGGCGCGCCTAAACCACGCCCCTCACGCCGTGACAGCGCCGATATGGAGATGAATGGATTTATACGCCCCAGCCGGGAGTAGCGATGTAGATACAGTCTTTCGTATGCCAGAGCCTGATTCCCCTCCCGCTTCGCGGCGCGAAAAACTCGACGCGTTGGTCAGCGTTCTCGAATACGACCCGAAGCTCACGGGCGCGATCGTCGGTCTCGGGATCATCGCTGCCGTGCTCGAAGGGGTCGGACTGAGTTTTATCCTCCCGATCATCGACCTGGTCCAGTCGGGCGGCCAGCCCACCGATGGCGGCATTGCCGGGATCTTCGCGGCAGTCTACCAGCGCGTAAACGTGCCGCTCACGCTCGGGACGGCGGTGCTGGGCGTCGCCGCCGTCATGATCGTCCGGTTCACGGCGAGTTTTCTGGTGGCGTGGTTCCGGGAGACGCTCCGGATGTCCTACATCAGGGACCTCCAGACGGAGGCGTTCGGAAACGCCTTCGACGCCGACATCGCGTACCTCGACGAAACGGGATCCGACGACGTACTGAACGCGATTATCACCCAGACGTTCTACGCGGGCCAAGTGATCGAGCGGCTGGTCCTGTTCGTCGAGCAGTCCTTTCTCGGCATCGTCTACGGACTCATCGCATTCGCCGTTTCGCCGGTGCTTACGATCCTCACGGTCATTGTACTCGGCGGCGTGACGGTGCTATTGCGCGTCGTCGTCGAACCGGGCTACGATATCGGCAACCGCGTCGCGGACGCGAACGAGCGACGCCAGAAAGCCGCCCAGGCCGGTACGCAGGGAATGCGGGAGAGCCGAATATTCGGCCTCGTCGACGAACTATACGGTGATTTCGTCGAAGCAGTCGACAAGTATACTCGAGCGCGCGTGAAGCTCCGTCGCAACGAAGCCGCGATCGACAACGCCTATCAGCTGACCGTCGCAGTATCGGTGTTCGCGCTCATCTACGTCTCGCTTACGTACGTGGAGTTGACGCTCAGTTCGCTGGGCCTGTTCCTCTTCGCGATGTTCCGGCTGGGGCCCAAGGCGAGTCGGGCCAACGAACTGTTCTACCGGATCGAGCAGGACCTTCCGCATCTCGTTCGCACGCGCCAGTTCACGCGCGATCTCGCTCGCAACGCCGAGCCAGACACCGCTTGTTGCGAGGTCCCCGGGACGATCGAATCGGTCGCTTTCGACGACGTGAGCTTCGCCTACGACGAGGATACCGAGGTACTCCGTGCCGTCGACTTCTCGGTGGACCGCGGGGAGTTCGTCGCCTTCGTGGGCCAGTCGGGGGCGGGGAAGTCGACCGTCATCTCGCTGCTCACACGGATGCACGAACCGACCGACGGCGAGATCCGGGCGAACGGCGTTTCGATTGGCGAGATGGATATCGACGAGTGGCGCGACCACATCGCCGTCGTGGAGCAAGACCCCTACATCTTCGACGACACGCTCGAGTACAACCTGACGATCGCCGACAGAGACGCCTCCTGGGAGGAGGTCGAGCGGGTCTGCGAGATCGCCCAGGTCGACGAGTTCCTCGACGACCTTCCGGACGGCTACGAGACGCAGGTCGGAGACGACGGCGTGCGGCTCTCGGGCGGACAGAAACAGCGCGTCGCCATCGCCCGGGCACTGCTCGACGACGTGGACGTGTTGTTGCTGGACGAGGCGACGAGCGATCTGGACTCGAACCTGGAGCAAGACGTTCAAGCAGGGATCGAGACGATGGACCGGGAGTATCTCGTCGTCACCGTCGCCCATCGGTTGACCACGGTCCAGAACGCTGACCGCATCTACACGCTCGAGGACGGAGAAATCTCGGAGGTCGGGGCCCACGACGAACTCGTCGAGAACGACGGGGAGTACGCCGACCTCTACGCGGCACAGAGCCGATGAGGCGACTTCACCGTTCGATCACGCGCTCGTACAGCTCCTCGAACTGCGGAACGACAGTCTCGGCCCGGTAGGCCGCCACCTCGCGCCCGGCCGCCGACGAGCGGGTCGCTAGTTTCTCGCCGTCAAACAGGTCGCGCAGCGCGGCGACGAACCCGTCCACGGAGCCGTCAGTGGTGACGCCGCCGTCGCCGACGATCTCCGCGACGCTGCCGACATCGCTGGCGACGACCGGTGTCCCCGTCGCGAGCGCTTCGAGGAACACGCGGCCGAACGGCTCGTCCCACCGGCCGGGGTAGACGAAGCAGTCGTGGGCCGCGAACACACTCGGGAGGTCGTCGTTCGGCAGCCACCCGGTGAACGTGACGCGGTCCTCAATGGCGCTGTCCGCGGCCCGTTGTTCCATGTCTGTCCGGAGGCCACCATCGCCAACGACGGTCAGCCGGACAGCCCCGGAGACCCGGTCGTTCAGTCGGTTCAGGATCGGGACGAGTCGGTCGACACCCTTGTGTTCGTCGAGCGATCCGACGTACAGCAGGTCGTAGGGAGCGTCGAAGTCGCTCTCGTGCGGGCGACTGAACCGCTCGTCAAGGATGTTCGGAATCACGGTCAGCCGCTCGGGCGGGAACCCGAAGTCGGCGTACGTGGCCTCGATGTGTGGTGAGAGGGCGTGGTAGGCGTCGATCTCGTCGACCATGCGTTCGCCCTCTCGGATCAGCTTCAGGTAACCGAGCCTGCTCGCCGAGCGATAGAGCGGGCCGTCCTCGTCGTGGCTGCCGCTGGTCGCGAGCGAGCAGGCCGTACACTTGGCCAGCCCATTGCTAGTGCAGGGCTCGCGATCCATGTAGCGGAGATCGTTTTTCGGGCAGATCCCGCCGTAGGCGTTCAGCGTTACGACCGTCGCCGCGCTCGTTCGCGCGGCGATCTCGCCCAGTACCGGCATACTGTTCATGACGTAGCTGTGCACGACGTCGTACTCGGCGAACTCGGCGACGCGCTTCCGGAGCGCGTCGTTAAGCTGGAACGCTGAGTGGTACGGGTAGCCCGACAGCTCGAGCGGGCGAATCGAAATGTCGGCGTCGATCGCGGCGTCATCGGGCGGTCGCTCCCAGGGGTACACCGTCACGTCGTGGCCGCGATCAGCCAGCTCGAACACGATGCGCGAAGCGCTGTGCGTCGCGCCCGTTCCCTCGCTCTGCGGATAGCTCGGGTGGACGAAACCCAGTTTCACTCCGTCTCCCTCGTGGTGGTCATTCGGCGTATCCGAGATCGCGCAACCGTTCGACGACAACGTCGTCGTCGGGCGATTCGTCGCGATCGTCGGGAGTCGCCGCGCTGATCGTCCGGCGGGCCCCGCTCTCGTATACCAGCCACGGCACGTCGACGAGCTCCGGCGTGTACACGCCACGAGGGTGCCCCCACTCCCGAAACGGGATCGGGAACGCGCGTTCGCCGACCATGTTGCCGTGGTCGGCCGTTACGATCGTCTTGCCGCCGAGTTCTCGCATGGCGTCTTCGACGTGGGGAAGCGCCCGGTCGAGGTTGCCGTCGTAGAGTTCCCAAATTTCGTCCCGATCCACGTCGGTTTGTCCCTGTAAGAGCTGTACCCAGACGTTTTCCTCGGTCGCCTCCGGGTCGGAGAAGTCCCCGCCGTCGAAGTCAGCGTCGGACCCAACGAACGGGTAGTGGGGTTGCATGTAGTGGACGACGAGGCGCTTGTTCGGGTACTCCTCGGCGGCCCGGAGCGCGTGCTCGGTCACCGTTTCGGGGAGCACCGTACCGTGTTCGTTGCTCCACCCGTCCGCACGCCAGACGTCGACGACGGCCGCGAACTGCGCATCGATCGACTCGCGGTGCTGGGAGAGCTGTGGATTCGCGGTCACGTAGACGGTGTCGCTGAGGTCTCGGCCGTCGACGTTCGCGCGGAGAAACTCGACGGTCGTGGACGCCCGGGACTCGGCGCGTTCCAGCCGGCCCGGCAGCTCCGCCCGGCGCTCGAACATGTCGTACCTGCACGCGTCGAGGATGAAGAGGTTGTCCCAGTCGGCCTCGAACGGATCCACGCCGTCCTCGTTGCACTCGCGGCGGCCGAATCGGCGGTGATACAGCCGGTTGGCGTGTCGGCAAAACAGGATTGGGGTGCGGAGCGCACGGGACAGTCGCGAACGCGTGTCCATGTGTCACTATCTCGCCAGAGCCGCAGGATTAGTGTTTCGCCATCCGTTCGGGACGGTCGGGGACACGGCCGAACACGACCGCACGGGCGCCTCTCGAACGGAACACTGATTTCGTGCCGCTATCGAGACCGCGTATGCACGTCCTCTCCGCGACGAACAACCTCTATCCCGACCCGGAAGCGACCGGCTCCGGGCGGTATAACTACGAAGTCGGTCGCGAGCTCATCGAACGGGGACACGACGTCTCGGTCGTCACCAGGCTGCGCGGCGACGCGCATGCGCGAGAGACGGTCGACGGGATGGACGTATACCGGTACGACGCGTCGATTCCGCGACTCCCGGCGACGCTGCGGGAAATCGATCGGACGGTGGCGTCGATCGAGTCGAACGCCCCCGTCGACGTCGTCAGTTTTCACGGCGCATTGAGTTCGTTCGGCGTCGACCGGGCAATCTCGAATCGGATCCCCCGAACGTACACGATCCACGGGCTCTGGGCGGTCGAGTACCGCGACAGACTGGTCGCCCCGAGCCGGTGGGCGGCGCCGTGGCACCGGCTCAACCGCGCGCTTCGTCACCGAATCGAGGCTCGCGTGCTCGACCACAGCGACGCCGCCATCGTGTTGAGCGAGTTCATGCGCGAGCGCCTCCGCGACCACCACCCGGGAGCGCCATCCTGTTCGGTCGTCCCGGGCGGCGTCGACGTCGAGCGGTTCGCCCCGATCGATGGCCCCGGCCCGGAGACGTTTGCCGAGGACGAAACCTCATTTCTCACAGTCCGCCGTCTCACGCCGCGCATGGGTCTGGAGACGCTGCTCGATGCGTTCGCGTCGGTCGTCGCGGACGGCGACGACGCACACCTCTACGTCGGGGGCGACGGCCCGCTGCGCGACGAACTGTACGAGCGAGCCGCCCGTCTCGGTATCGACTCGGCCGTCACGTTCCTCGGATACGTTCCGGAGGAGCAACTGGCGTCCCTGTACGCCGGCGCGGACGTGTTCGTTCTGCCGACGCTCGAACTCGAGGGGTTCGGGCTCGCGACGCTCGAGGCGCTGGCCGCAGGGACGCCCGTGATCGGGACGCGAGCCGGCGCGACGCCGGAAATTCTCGGAAATCTGGAGCGTCGATCGGCGATCACGGAGCCGCTGCTGGTCGACGCGGGCGATGCCGACGCCCTGGCCGCGCGACTGGCTTCGTGGGCGCGAGTGGGAGAGGCGGAACGTACGAGTGCGGGTGGAGCTTGCCGGTCCTACGTGATCGATGAGGGGTACACGTGGGAACACGTCACTGACAGCCTCGAACGGCGCTTCGAGGGGCTACTCGACTGAGTCGTCGTCGGAGTATCAACAGTTATGTGCGGCTCGGCCGTACTGCGGACCGACCGATGGGCCGGGGCCTCGAACCGTTCTCCGAGTCGAGAACGTACGACGCGTTGCAGACGCTACACCGGTGGACGGACAGTAGCACGGTTATCTCGCTGCTGGGTAGCGAGCGGGTGTTGCTCGGTAGTCTTGCCGTCTTCGTACTAGTGAGCGTGGTCTCGGTGTTCAGATCGAACCTCGGGGCTGGCGTCAAGTTCCTGAGCTTCGCACTGTTTTTCGTCTGTCTTGCGGCGCTGATAGATCGCTTTGTCGACCCGCTGACGGAGTGAACGGTACCATGATTCGAGAATGGGCGCACTGAACACGGCGAGCAGGAATACGAACACCGAGCGGTGTCTGATTGTCGTCCCGAAGTTCGAGTCGATCAACCCGTAGCCGACGATACCGCCGACGTACACGATACCGAGGAGAATCTCTACGAGGGAATCGGTTTCGACGGCCTGGATCGACCGGTACGCCGTTACGGCGAGTGCGATCAACAGCGGCAGCGAAAGTATGGCGACGAGATCGAATGTCGAGGTGACGTGCAGCGGGAAGGGCGCGAACTGGAAGTAGATGGCGCGGACCGGCGCGGCCAGCAACACGTCCAGCCACGACTCGTACCGCATGAATTCGAGGTACGCCGCACCGCCCATCGCCCGGTACTGTAGCCGTGCGTTGAGCGCATCGACGGGGAACAAGACGGCGAACAACGCGAACCCACAGATGCCGACCGGAACCGAGGACAGCGCCAGCGAGCACAGCGAGACGTCTTCATCGACGACCCGCCTGACAGCGGCGACGAGAAGCGCCCCCACTACGCCGAGTAGAATCAGCAGCGCCAGTTCCTCCCGCAACAAAAACAGTAGTCCCCAGAGCGGCAGCGCGGTAAGCGCCCACCAGTACCGACGGTCGATGATCGCTCGCACGCAAATGGAGAGGAGCGTTACTGCGGCCAGTGTCGAGAGCGCATCGCGCATCGGGAGGCTGTTGAACAGGAACGGGAAGGGGAGAAACAAGAGCACGAGCAGCAGGCCGTTGGTCGACTCCAACGGGTCGTAGAGTCGCCGGGCGACGTAACACGCCGGGAGTGGAATCAGCACGGCCAGCAGTCCGTTGAAGACTGCCAGTACCGTCGGATCGGTCCCGAATACGGCGTACAGGACGGCTTGCACCGTACCGAACGCATCGAGCGACGAAAGGGGGCTTGTGTCGCCACCGCCCAGGATGCCCACGGCTATCGAATGGAACACGTCAATGTCCCAGTCGTAGGGCAGCAGGGGAAGAACCACGATGGCGAACAGGAGATGCCCCGCGAGGGCGACACCGCCGGCGACGCGGTACAGCCGCGATCGGTTCCGACTAACGAGGGCGAACAGCAACACGACCGCGATGGTGGCGGCGACGACCATTCGCAGTCGGGTATTCGCGGGTGAAATTTATACCTGTGGATCGCCCGGAGACCACCGGATCCTCCGCCTCTTCGGGGAGTTTCGCAGCGTCATCACTCACTGGGTTCGTGACTGCCTCGTGGAAAATGCCCGGGGGCTCCGAACCACGGGAAGACTCACTCCGTTCGTCTTTCCTGCCTTCACCTCGCTTCGCTCGGTGAAGACCACCGGGTTCGAAGCGAACCGGGCATGCTTCTCAGAGTTATCACTCGTCTTCGACTCGTAATGGTATTGAGAAGCATGCCCGGGGAGGGCTCCGAACCCTCGATCTCCGCATGTCCCAGGTTCGAGGCTCGGCAGTCCTCGAGGGACACGGAGGCTTCCAAGGCGAAACCGCACCGAATCTCTGAACCCTATGAGTGCGGCGCTATGTCCAGCTAAGCCACCCGGGCTCGGTTACGAGTAGTGGGGTGCATTTCTTTAAGCTTTGTATTCGAAGCCGCCGTGCAACGCGGACCCACGGATTTATCATACGGTATTACGAACGCCAGTGCATGAGCGTTCCCGGCATCGTCAACTCTACTCTCGATGGCGAAGAGATCGCAGCGCGCGTCTCTCTTGGCAGTGACGACGAGCTCTTTATCACGCCCACACGGACCATCGTCTACCGTGCAGACGGCCTTCTGAGCGACGAATCGGCCGACGAATACCCCCACGACGCCGACCGACTGACGCTCTCCGAAGGTCGTCGCAAGACGAAGGTTACGCTCGAGTACGCCCTCGACGGGGAGCGGACGTTTTCGATCCCCTCGAGCGTCACTGACGACGTGTTACATCCCGTCCTCGCCGGCGTGCTAAACGGCAACGGGATCACCGATCCAGGCGAGACAGTCGTCAAGACCTATCGATTCAGTGAACTGACCCTGATCATCACGAGCGACCGGCTCGTCAAACACATCGGCGGGGCGGTCTGGGATGGAGACTTCGAGGAGTATCACTTCGAGGACGTGACGCAACTCGCCTTCGAAGACGGTAGCGTCGCCACTCAGATCGTCCTTACCGTCGACGGGCGACCCCAGCGGATCAAAGCCCCGAACGAGCAAGCAAACGATCTCCGGGAACGACTGCAACGGGCCCTGTTCGACTACCACGACGTCGGCTCGCTCGAGGAACTCAACGAGGCGGTCGGCAGGGACGACGAGGACGATACCAGTCGTGGAGGATCGGTCGACTTCGGCGGCGGCGTCGACCCCCTCGACGCCGATCCGCCCGAACCGGACGATCACGACGCGACCGTCGAGGCAGCACGCGATGCTGCCGGGTCGGGGAGCACGGATCCGCTCGCCGGCGGCGAGACGGACGACATTACGACCGCCGAACCGGGACGGCAGTCAAACGAGAGCGACGGCGGACAGTCCACGTCGACACAGGCATCGGCGACCGCGGATCGCGACCGTGACAGCCCGGTGGGAACCACGGAGACCGCCTCCCTCTTCGACGCGGGCGACGACGCCGATGCGTCGGCCAGTGCTGCCGATCCCGCAGGGCATGCCGACGTTAACACCCCCGAAGCCACAGCCGGAACCGATCCCGAACTCCTCGAGCGCCTCGACGCACTCGAGGTGGCGGTCGAGCGCCAAAGCGAGATTATCGAGCAACAGGGAGAGACGATCGAGCAGTTGATCGCGGAACTCCGACAGGGCCGGTAGCGTCGTTTCCGTGCTCTACTGAACGGTGGAATCGGGAACTGCGAAGTGATCCGCTCTCAGCCACCGATGAAACCCGATTAGTCCTCACGTCCGGTCACTTTTCGAATACACGAAGAGCCGAAGGGACCGAGTTCGCCCGCCTCGAGATCGATGAAGTAACCGGTCGACAGCCCGGAGCCACAGCGCCGACAGGTAAACTCACCCTCTTTCGTACTGACATCCTGTTCGAAGCGGACGTACTGACGGCTCTTCGGGCGGACGATCCCGTCATCGCGTTCGATGAGGCCACGGAGTTCGGCCCGATCGAGGATCGTTCGAGTTACCGTCGGATCGCTCGTGACCGTCTCGAGGCGGTCGATCACTGCAGCCAGTGGGAGCGATTCGTGTTCGAGTCGGGCGAGCAACGCCAGTCCGAGTTCGACGCGGTGATCGTCCGCCTCGACATCGGGCCCGCCGTGTTCGGTTCGATCCCCGTCTCGATCCATCTGTCTGTGGTGTCGTCTCGGAACGAATAAACGTTGTTCCTCTCAAATCGAAGCGCGATCTGCAATAGCGATAGCAGCCACTGAAACGATTGCCACGCTAATCGCATCGTTACCGTCCGACCGGTATGTGCCTCATTTCAGTTGGTACTATAGCTCGTATCGAATACTATCGTCCGAATCGCATTCAGGGCAGGCTTCGGCATCGGCGGTGTTAACTTAGACATGATTCCACCAGACGGCGTGGGCTTGAAGCCATGTTTCTGCGGTGGCTGGATCGACGTGGCTGAAGCAGTTTGAGAACGAAGAGGTTCGTCGTTGTACCTCACGAA
>Ga0208135_100030_pt1 | contig 139969 bp, 126 predicted proteins | sample AntDeeMetag02WF5_FD_184757 | JGI IMG/M metagenome (GOLD analysis project Ga0208135, IMG submission 184757) | Saline lake microbial communities from Deep Lake, Antarctica - Antarctic Deep Lake Metagenome 02WF5 (SPAdes) (version 2) | ecosystem: Environmental > Aquatic > Non-marine Saline and...
AAAATGTCCGTCAAGTCATCATTTCCCTTTCGAACTGCTCTAATTTGGCATGCCACCCTTCAGGGAGGTGCGTCGACTTGAGCTTTCTGATGGCGGTTCGGCTTTCTGACTCGGAAAGTTTCAGCCTGGAAATGGCCTTTTTCAGTCCGCTGAGCTTAACGGAATTGGCTGGGGTGACGGTGAAGCTTCGCAGCAACTCACCTTCCGGGCGAGACTTCCATCGTAGCTTTGATTCCGCGACATGCCGGACCTCGACGACTTCATTGCCTATTGAAAACGTTCGGCTGGCACCGTTGCTCCAAAACACTGTTTTGACAGGGGCCTGGGTTTGCAGGCCGAGTCGATAAGCGGACTCAACGCCTTGCCGCACCAGTGTGTAACCATGCTGCTGAGCCCATTTCTTGGCGATCTGTTCTGCACTTGCCGTGATCTTGATGGACGGCATGCTGGCCAGGGGCTTTGGGCGAACATAGATACCTTTGGCCACACGCTCGACCACGCCTTCTTGAGCAAGTCTGCTTAGTGTTTTCTGCACAGACGCACTGGAACCCAGCTCATGGAACTGACTTATGGAAAACGGGACGCCCCGCCTCATGTGCCGCAATCGACGGGTTATTTTTTCTGACGTAGACATGGTTTAACCTGACATAGAGATAACATAGTGGATTTAGTGTAGCCCCTTATTAACCGGCTGCATAAGCATTTAAATGTCAGGACCGTTTAATTTACTACGGTGAAAAAAGTAAGTCTGAAACTCACGCATGCTGTTCCGGTTTTATTCCACATTGTGTAACCTCTAAGGACAGGTGGCCCCGTTGCAGTGGTCACGGGTATCCCCATTGGCACAAGGTGGAGTAAAAATGAGCTTAGGCAACAATATCGACGATTCAGATTTTGAGCGCTCTAAAATTTTGTATGAAGCAGCGGTGCAGATGGAAGTGAATGGGCTTCCCCAAGAAGGTGCCCTGAGAGTGGCGGGACAACTGGTAGCCAAACGTGCAGAGGCTGAGAAATCTGGGGCAGTGGTCTCGGATGAGCAGGGTAACGCGTATCACGAGTCTTCTTTGAACCCTGAACCAGTACCAGAATCTCAGCGTGGTGCAGTTAACAGTACTTATCAGAAACTGTGTGAGAACGAGGGCGTTGAATCGATTTGATTGGTTCGGCGTTTTCTCCATGCCGTAAAGATAGGCGCCACGACTCAGAATAACTCGTGGCGCTAGCTTAGCTGGAGAAAATGGTTAACAGAGTGGAACTCCGTCACAGAGGATAATAAGATCTGCTGTGACCATCCCAACGGTAAGTAGGTGTCTCGCAAGCCTGGTGCCCGGTTGAAATGTAATCAACGTCCACTACATCTTCTGTACTGAAGTGCGGCGCAATTCTGCCAAGCTCTCCCATTACCTGAACAAGTTGCAAACCCTTAAGTTGTTGAGTGACATTCACAAGCCACTGGGCGCTTGGTGTATCACGTCGAGCTTTGGTTGAATAACCTGCCCAGTTAACAACCCCCTCTCTAATTTCTTGTGGCGTACCCTGCAGACGTTCAACGTGAACCTCTGGGGTATAATGTTCCTGCAAAGCGGACCCCCATGCATCGGCCCACCGCTGTGTTGACATGTAGTTGTTGCCAGCAAACATTGAGGGTCTGATGAGCAAAAGACAATGGAAGTGCGGGTGTGCGGTATCCGGATTTGCCCGCCCGACGCTTACCTCGGTATACCGAATTGCACCGAGCACATTCTCTCGCCAAAAGAGCCTTCTGGTCATGCGTTGGAACGCATTTGTCATTTTTTTCAGGGTGTCTCGAAGATCCCAGGTTTCGCAGTTTCTGGCTGTGAGTGTCAGGAAAATCCATTTTCCCTCGGCAAGGTCTGGCCTGTAGTCAAAAAGCTGATGCACCTCCGCGCATGTTCTTTGGGAACGTCGCCACTGGCAGATTGGGCATTGTCGTTGTTTGCAGTAGAACGTAATAGGCTTTGAAGAAAAAGGAGAGTTGTAAGACAGGGATACTCGTTCAGCACATTCTAAGATTTTCATGCCTGCATCCTTGGTATGTGGGTTACTGAGCAAGGTTTGGCCAACCCATTCTGCTTGGCGCTTTAAGATGGTTAGGTGTTCAAGGACGGGGTCTTGATTATTGGTAATGGTCATCAGTTTATCTCCCAATGCGGTGATGTCGATTTATCTGGTCGAGATAGATGTGCAGGGTTGATTTGTGCCTAATTTACCGAGGAAACCTATTGATTAGGCCTAGTATCATGCTGATATATATGTGGTTTATGATGTTGAGTAGTTGACTAATAATAGATATAAAGAAGGAAGATTGACGTGCCTGCCTGAGTTAACGGGGGCTTGCCATTAAATGCAGTGCCCAATCCACACCTCAATCTCAGATTCTGCGCAGTCGATAGGGCGCCGATGTAGAGGGATGGGCTTCGGAAACTGCCAAGGGGCATTTAAACTGGTGTGTTAAACGGATCTTCAGCTTCTTTCCTGCTAGATCTTTGATTTTTCGATATGCTTGGTCTCCTGTTGGTAGTTACCCTCAGAAGATCACGGCAGCGTGTAAAGAATGATCTATGGAACGCTATAGGCGTCCATGCATGTCTCTCGTGCCGAAGTTGTTTGGTCTATAGTCTGTTGCGGGCTTTGAAGTCAGCGGCGGGGCAGTCTGAGCGACGATGGGGTTCGCTAATTCCGTTCGCATGTAAATACTCCAGACCGACGCAGTTTCAAGGAGCTCGTTTTTTGATCACCGCCTACCATGCAAAATACTACGCGCATGAACTGACGCGAAGGCATGCCGTCGAAGGCGTGGATCGGCTATCGCAGTCACTTTTTGACGCAAGTGTTGACCTTAACCCGCATCAGATTGAGGCGGCGCTTTTTGCGATGCGCAACCCGCTTCAGCAGGGTGTTCTTCTTGCTGACGAAGTGGGTCTGGGAAAGACCATTGAAGCGGCCTTGGTCGTGTGCCAGCTGTGGGCAGAGCGCCGCCGCAAACTGCTGATCATTGCACCAGCCAGTCTGCGCAAGCAATGGGCGCAAGAGTTGCTGGAAAAGTTTGCTGTTCCAACTACCGTTCTGGACGCTGTGGCGCTCCGCAAGCTGTCCGCTGGAAGTGCCCTGGATACCCTTCAGCGGTTAGCAGGCAAAACCGTCATTATTATGTCTTATCAGTTTGCGGCCCGGCTGGAAGCAGAACTGCGTGCTGTGCCCTGGGATGTGGTGGTCATTGATGAGGCCCACAAGTTGCGTAATGCTCATCGCCCGAGCAATCGAACTGGGCAAGCGTTGCGCCGAGCACTAGAAGGTCGCAAAAAACTCCTGCTCACGGCAACGCCGCTGCAAAACTCTCTCATGGAACTGTATGGCTTATCGACCTTGATTGACGAACATCTGTTCGGTGATGAAAAGGCTTTCCGTAAGCAGTACGTGAATAATCCGGATGGGCTCGAGGATTTACGCGGTCGGTTGGCCGGGTTTACTCAACGAACGCTCCGTAAAGATGTGTTGGAGTACATTCAGTACACTGAACGCAAGGCGCTGACCCAGCCATTTAACCCTACGGATGAAGAGCAGGCTGTTTATGAACGCATTTCCGCTTTTCTGTTGCGGGAGGAGTCATATGCCCTACCTAAGCGCCAGCGTCACTTAACCGGGCTGATTCTCCGAAAGCTGCTTGCCTCCAGCACGCCTGCAATCCTGGCAACGCTTGCAACGATCTGTGCAAGGCTGGAACAGATGCTGATTGACGAAGCCGAGGCCGACAAGATTAATTTGATTGAACAGTGGGTCGAAGACGATAACCTTGAAACCGACTACCTTGAGGAAGACCAGGAAGAGAACCGCGAGGCTGAAAACGCAGATGCAGGTGACATAGCTGTCAGTGATCTGGTAACCCGTGGGCCAGAGCAAAAAAAACAGGCGATACGACAAGAGCTTGTTGAGTTAAATGAAATCATCGCGCTAGCCCAGGGCCTGAGTGGTGATACCAAAGCCCAGTCATTGCTCACCGCACTCAAGCACGGTTTCAGTAACATGGCTGAGCTTGGCGCACCTCGCAAAGCCATAATTTTCACTGAATCCAAGCGCACCCAAGAGTATCTCTACCAATTTTTGGCGACGAACGGCTACGAGGGCACACTGGCGATTTTCAGTGGAACGAATAATCATCCAGACACCACGCTGATCTATCAACAATGGCTGGCTGAGCATCAGGGCACGGACCGGGTGACCGGTTCGCCTCAGGTCGATCGACGTACTGCCCTGATTGACCATTTCCGTAAGGATGATGGAACCGGCGCCGATATCATGATCGCCACGGAAGCGGCTGCCGAAGGGGTCAACCTGCAATTTTGCGCGCTAGTCATTAATTATGACCTGCCATGGAACCCTCAGCGGGTAGAGCAGCGTATTGGCCGCTGCCACCGTTACGGTCAGCGCTATGATGTTGTCGTCATCAACTTTCTCAATACCCGTAATCAGGCGGATCAGCGCGTACTAGAACTCTTGTCTGAGAAGTTCAATCTGTTCTCCGGCGTTTTCGGTGCATCAGACGAAGTGCTTGGGCGTATCGAAAGCGGTATCGACTTTGAAAAGCGAATTCTCACTATTTATGAGACTTGTCGTCATCCGGACGATATCGAGCAAGCCTTCAATACGCTGCAGACTGAGTTGGAAGAAGCGATCAATGATCGGATTCAAGATACTCAAAGCCAACTGCTCGAAAACTTCGATGAAGATGTTCACGATCGCCTCAAGTTACGCCTGGATGAAGCAGAGGCTCGCCTCGATAAATTGGGTCGATGGTTCTGGGGTGCGACGCGTTTTGCACTGGAAAAGCAAGCACGCTTTGATCATGCCAGCTATGCCTTTGCGCTGAAGCAGTCTCCAATCGGGATCAGCCCACCGGTCGCTCCTGGTCGCTACCAACTGATTCGTGGCGCGGCTCAGCCAGACATGCTTGCCCATGCTTACCGCCTCAGTCACCCTTTGGGTGAATGGACACTGGAAACCAGCTTGGCGTCTCCGACACCGGCAGCTGAACTCGTTTTCAATTATAGTGCCCATGGCAGCAAGATCAGCCAAATCGAAAGCCTGATTGGAAAGGCTGGATGGCTGCGCCTGGACAGACTTGAAGTGACTGCGTTTGAAACCACTGACGAGCTGCTATTTTCTGGTCTGACCGATGATGGACGCGTTCTTGACCAAGAGGCCTGTAAAAAGCTCATGGCCGTTGAGGTCCAGGGCCAACCGGAAAGACTGACCGATCAGCCCCCTGCTGAATTAAACGCTAACAGTGATCGTCATATTGCTGCGGCTATCGCGAACATCCTCGAAATCAATCAGCGCCTGTTCAATGATGAACGCGACAGGCTGGAAAAGTGGGCGGAAGACAAGCTGGTGGCCGCAGAGGAAGCGCTGAGGAATACAAAGGCACGAATCACACAACTCAAACGCGATGCGCGTAAGGCCGCGACTCTCCAAGAACAGTCTGGTATCCAGCAGGAGATTTCAGCACTGGAAAAACAGCAGCGCCGCCAACGGCAGGAGATCTTTGCCGTGGAGGATGAAATCATCGACCAGCGCGATCAACTTATTGAATCCCTGCAGCAACGTTTGCAGGAAAAGACCGAAACCAACACCCTCTTCACCCTTCGCTGGCAAGTGGTGTAACACCCCCGGCAAGTTACCCAGGGAAATAACCTTTAAGGCTTGAAACATGAGCGCAATGAATAACGCTAAATTCCAGGAACTCGTTGCCAAGTTGCGCGAGATCTTCCAGATTGACCGCCCGGAGCTAGATTTTGGTATCTATCGAATTCTCAATGCCCGTGCCGATGAAATTAATGAGTACCTGGAGAAGCGCCTGCCTGAAAAAGTTCAAACTGCACTTGTCAGCGGCAATGAAGCCCAGCGTGAGCAGGTCGTCCGTGAGCTGAAGGAAAAAGAAGAGCAGTACACCGCTGACGGAATCGACCCTGACAACGTGCCAAAGGTGCAAGAGTTGCGCAAGCAGTTGGCCGGATACAGTGCCGGTGCATCTGAGCACGAGAACGCTGTCTTCTCGCATCTGCTGGCCTTTTTCTCGCGCTACTACGATAACGGCGACTTCATCAGCCAGCGTCGGTACAAGGGGGATACCTACGCTATTCCCTATGCCGGGGAAGAAGTCATGCTGCACTGGGCCAATAAAGATCAGTATTACACCAAGAGCGGTGAAAACTTCTCCAACTACAACTTCAAGCTGGAAGACGGCCGCACGGTGCACTTCCGCTTAGTCTCAGCAGATACCGCCAAAGACAACCGCAAGGACAACGATAAGGAGCGCCGTTTCGCGCTAGTTCAGCCAAAGACAGTTATTCGTACTGACGATCAGGGCGATGAGTACGAAGAGGATTTGATCCCAGTCGAGGAAATCGTTGGTGAAGATGGCCAAGAACTGGTTATTCGTTTTGAATACGCACCTAAGTCCAAAGGCACTAAACAGGAAACATTGGTTAAACAAGCCGTGGACGTGGTGTTGGATGACGAGGAGGTAAAGGCGCGCTGGCTGGATCTAGCTAACCGTGCTCCTACTGAAAAGAATCCCCAGCGAACCCTGTTGGAAAAGCATCTAAGCGACTACACGACCAAGAATACCGCTGACTACTTCATCCACAAGGACTTGGGCCGTTTTCTGCGTCGGGAGCTGGATTTTTATGTCAAGAATGAAGTTATGCATCTTGATGATTTGCAGAATGCCGGCGCCTTTGCTGATATTGAAAAAAATCTTCGCATGATCCAGTGCCTGCGCGCAATTGCGCTGGAGCTGACCGACTTTCTGGCGCAGCTGGAAGACTTCCAGAAGCGGCTTTGGCTGAAAAAGAAATTTGTGGTTTCGAGTCACTACTGCATCACTCTGGATCGGGTGCCAGAAGATTTTTATCCCGAGATTGCTGCGAATGAACGGCAATGGGAGCAATGGGAAAAGCTTGGGATTTGGAATGGTAGTGCACCTGGGTCGGTAAATGATTTAGAGGCAAATCCTTATTTAATGCTTGATACGAGCCTGTATGATGTCGGTGTGGTGCAGAAAATATTGTCGAGTATCGATGGACTTGATTCAGGTTTAGATGGACTGCTCATCAATGGAGATAATTTTCAAGCATTGCGCTTGATCGGTGAGCAATTCAATGATTCGGTAACGGATGTTTACATTGACCCTCCATACAACACAGACGCTGCCCCGATTATTTATAAGAATGGATTTAAAGATTCCAGTTGGCTGTCACTGATTTCTGATCGAATGGCTGCAAGTCGTCGGCTCGAGAAAGATACGGCGATTACGTGTGTCACCATCGATGATGTGGAAATGCACCGCTTGCAAGTTATGCTTGAGGAGCTGCGTCAGCCTGCGCTCGGCGTTGTAGTAATCAAGAACAATCCAGCCGGACGCACAGGCACCGTAGGTTTCTCGACGTGTCATGAGTATGCATTGTTCTTCGGGAACCCAGAAAAAACGAATGTTGGTAGGTTGGAGCACTCTGAAGCCCAAAAGGCCCGCTATAAGGAGTTTGATGAAATAGGGGCGTTTGAGTGGACTAACTTCCGCAAACATGGGGGTGGTAATACTTACCGCACTGAACGACCGCGACAGTTTTATCCGATCTATGTTAACGGCCAGAATATTCGTATCCCTAAGATGGATTGGGATAATAATCGACGAGATTGGGATGTCCTCGAGAGCTCTACGTCTGATGAAACAGTCTTGTTTCCAATTGATGAGAAAGGTAGGGAGAGAATCTGGGATTTTGGTGCAGATACAGCGCAGAAGAACTTAGAGCACCTTATCGTCAAACCCGACTCTAAAGGCAATCCCGCTGTCTATCGTAAGTGGCGTATCAATCCTGAAGGTCTCCTGCCTCAGACAATTTGGGATTCCTCAAAAATGTCTGCAGCAGCATATGGAACGAATTTACTAGCGGCAATGTTTGGCGAAACGCATCGTTTCTCATTTCCCAAGTCAGTGTTTGCCGTTATGGACAGTCTGAGAACAACCGGAGCTGGAAAAGATAAGGAAAGAGTCGTTCTTGACTATTTCGCGGGATCAGGAACAACTGGACATGCTGTAATCGAAATGAATCGACTAGACAGTGGGTCTCGACGTTACATAATGGTTGATCAAGGTGATTACTTTGAGACCGTAACTAAGCCACGCATTCAAAAAGCCGTCTATTCTTCCGGCTGGAAAGGCGGCAAGCCTACCGCTCCTGAAACTGGCGTATCCCACTGTTTTAAAGTCCTCAAGCTGGAAAGCTACGAAGACACTCTGAACAACCTACAGCTGCGTCGTGATGCTAAACAGAACCAGACCCTGGGCCTGCTTGATCAAACAGCTAAAGACGATTACTTGCTGCACTATATGCTGGATGTAGAAAGTCGGGGATCGATACTGTCTGTAGACGATTTCAAAAACCCCTTTGATTACAAGATGAACATCGCGGTTGATTCAGCGGGTGCCTCCGAGGAAACCAAAGTCGACTTGGTGGAAACATTCAACTACCTGATTGGCCTGCATGTAAAACACATGGATGCTCAGCCGGAGCGAGGTTTCGTCACCGTAACCGGCACTCTTCCTGGCGGTGAGAGCTGCTTGGTGTTATGGCGCGATTGCGATGTGCTGGGTTATGAAGGTGTCACTCGTCTGTGCGAAAAGCTGGCCATCAACCCGGCCGACAATGAATTCGATGTGGTGTATATCAACGGTGATCACAACATTCCCACGGTGCTGACCCAGACTGCTGAGGAGGGCGGAGCGACTCGTGTGTTGAAGTTGCGCCAGATCGATCCGGAATTTCTGGAGCGCATGTTCTCGGTGGAGGATGTGTAATGGCTGACCAGGAATCTACCCCGATTACAGATCCAAAGATGACCGGTGAGCTGGTTATCTACCCTGGCAAGGATGGTCGTCTGCGACTGGAAGCCGGGCGGCATGATGAAAGCCTATGGCTGACGCAAAAACAGATGGCAGAGCTGTTTGGTGTCTCGGTACCAACCATCAATGAACACCCAAAAAACATTGTTCAGGACAATGATCTACAAGAAGAGGCAGTTATTCGGGATTTCCGAATAACTGCCTCTGATGGTAAGCGTTGTCTGACGGGGTTCTACCATCTGGACGCTGTCATCTCCGAGGCCTATCGGGTGAACTCGGTGCGAGCTACTCAGTTGCGCCAGGGGGATGCGGAGTGAGCAAAAATAAACAGAAACGCAGCTTCCACCAAGAACTGGTCCTTAACCGTTGGATGTTGACCTTCTTCAACACTGAAAAGCTGGCGGGCTTGAAACTACGCCTGGGTGATGACCGGCATGAAGGTATTGATGATGATGGCCAGAGCAAGTTTTTTCATGAGCTGATGCGCGGCCTGTTCAACCCCAATCTGATTGCCGAGGCGGATCTTCGCCGATATGACCTGAACATCGTCGGTTACTGGCAAGCCATCACTGTCGGGCGAAACAAGCTGGAAGGCCATGAACTGCAGATGAAGTACTTTCAGTATTTATCACTGCTGTTCAGTGAAATCTACCTGGATTGGTACTTCAACAAACGACAGGCTTTGCTCGATGGTGTAAACGAGCAAATGGCTCGCTATCGGGAAGAAAAAGGTTCTGAACCTTTCCGCGATTTTACGGCGGATGACCTGAACAAGGTGGCGTTTTGGAACGCTACGGGCAGTGGCAAAACACTGCTATTACACGTCAACATCAAACAGTACCTAAATTACTTTCAAGCAGGCCACGCAGATAGCCATCCGGACAAGATTATTCTTCTAACACCCAATGAGGGGCTGTCACGGCAGCATCTGGAAGAGCTCAAGTTGTCTGGATTCCCGGCGCAGCTCTTTAATAAGAATCAAACGCTGAAGTACCCCGGCATGGTCGAGGTCATCGACATTAACAAGCTGGGCGACGAAATGGGCGACAAAACCGTCGCAGTCGAAGCCTTTGAGGGCAATAATTTAGTTCTGGTGGATGAGGGCCATCGTGGTACCGGTAAAGACGCCACGGCATGGATGCGGCGTCGCAATGCCTTAGTGCAGGGGGGCTTTGCGTTCGAGTATTCAGCGACCTTCGGGCAGGCCGTTGCCAAAGGCTATACAGTCGAAATGGCTGAGCTGGAGATTCAGAAAAAGCGTGCAAAGATGCTATTTGGCACGACTAATCTTAGAAAGCTGGACGATGGCCAAGTCGCGCAACTGGCACTGAGCCAAGAAGAGAAGCGTCTAGCCAGGGTGACGGCGACCAGAGAGAGCTACGCCAAATGCATTCTGTTCGATTATTCCTACAAGTTCTTTTATGAAGACGGTTACGGGAAAGAATCGCTGATTCTGAATATGAACGGCGAGGCCTACGAGCAGGAAGACAATGCGGCCAAATACTTCACTGCGTGTCTGCTGGCCTTCTACCAACAGCTATGGCTATGGAATAACCACCACGACAAGCTGAGCGATTTCAATATCGAAAAGCCACTTTGGGTGTTCGTCGGCAACACCGTGTCCGGCGAAGAGTCGGATATTCTGGAAGTGGTGAGGTTTCTGGCTGACTTCTTGAACAATGATGCGCAGATTAAGGTCTGGCTGGCGGATTTGGTTGCTGATAAAGCGCAGATTCTGGACGCCAAAGGAAATAATATTTTCAAAGGTCGCTTTACGCCCCTAATGGGCTTTTCGGACAAAGTGGATGCTCTCTATGCCGATATTCTTCAGCGAGTATTTAATGCCCCATCACGACAGCGCCTAAAGCTGGTTAACATCAAAAGCAGCAAAGGCGAACTGGCTTTGCGGGTCGGCGGTGAAGAGCCATTTGGACTGATCAACATCGGTGATGACAGCAAGTTCTTTGGTCAGGCAGAGGATGAGGAGGCGTTCGATACTGATCGTGATGACTTTGGCGGTGCGTTGTTTGGCACATTGAACACTAAAGAGAGCGATCTTAATGTGTTGATCGGTTCGCGAAAATTCACTGAAGGCTGGAGCAGTTGGCGAGTGTCTACCATGGGATTGTTGAACATGGGGCAGGGTGAAGGCTCGCAAATCATCCAGTTGTTCGGTCGCGGTGTGCGACTCAAAGGTAAGAACTTTTCGCTCAAGCGCACCACTCCGCAGGAACGCCCTAAGGGCGTACACCTGGAAAAGCTGGAAACACTCAACGTTTTCGGTGTGCGCGCCAGCTATATGGCAGCGTTCAAAGATTATTTGCGCGAGGAAGGGATTACGCCCAGTGACGAGATTCTGGAGCTGGACTTCCCCACACGGGCGAACTTGCCAGCAGGCAAGCTGAAGACCCTGGCGCTGAAAGACGGTTACAAGGATAACCAGAAGCTTGGCTTCAAACGCACGCATTACCCCTGGCTCTACGAGGTCCCGGCTGAGTTTGAGAGTCGGATTAAAAGTCCTCATGTGGTCCTGGATTTGTATCCCCGCGTGGAAGCTCTCAGTACAGAGCGCAGCTCGGGTAATCTGGTAACCACAGAGGCACGCCACAAGGGTAAGCTCAGTGGTGATCTGTTTGCTCTGTTTAACTGGGATCGTATTTACTTGGCATTACAGGATTACAAAATTCAGCGCAGCTGGAGCAACCTGCGACTGGATCGCCAGAAGCTCATTGATTTCTGTTCAGGCACAGCTGACTGGTACACCCTGTTCATCCCAGCGGCAGAACTGGCGGTGCGAAGCTTTGGCGATGTTAATAAGCAGGAAGACATTCTGATTCGCCTGCTGATTGATTACACCGACCGTTTCTATAACGCTTTGAAGAAAGGCTATGAAGGCCAGTTCTACGATATCGCCCATATCGACGAGGATCATGGGTCGATGCTCAAGCTTTATCAGTTTGAAATCGACAATACAGATGACGGGCTGGAGTACATCAAAAAACTGGAGGTGCTGAAACAGTTGGTGGCCGATGGAAAAATCGGCGAAGCAAGCCAATGGAATGCTCCACATATGGTGGCCATCAGTTTTGATCGCCACTTGTATTACCCATTGCTCGCGCTGGAGGACAAGGATGCAGTGCCACTGAAACTTCGACCCCTGGGCTTTGATGCACCCAGCGAGTGGCAGTTTGTTCAGGATCTGGAAAAGTATTATCGGTCGCCAGAGGGTAAGGAAGTGATTGGGGCCCGTAGCCTGTACTTGCTGCGCAATGCGGATAGTGAAAAGAAGGGGCTCGGTTTTGCGCTCGCCGGTAACTTCTATCCGGATTTCTTGTTGTGGTTGGTAGACGAGGCGACTGGGCAGCAGTGGCTGTCTTTTGTTGATCCTAAAGGACTACGCAACCTGGATCTTTCGCATCCCAAGCTCGGGCTCTATAAGGAAGTGAAATCGCTGGAGCAAACCCTTTCCGCACAGGCCAAGCCTGGCGAGCCGCCTCTGACCCTGAATGCTTTCGTGCTGTCACCGACCAAGTTTTCGGATTTGCTGAATGTGGGAGACCCGACTCAGAAAGGTGAGCTGGAGAATCGACATGTGTTGTTTATGGAGGACGGAGGCCAGTCGTATCTCGATAAGCTGTTTGCTAGGCTTCAGTAAAAAATGATGTTGAGCGGTTCCGCGAACTATCTCACTTAATGGACTCTATGATTGGGGAAAGGGATGCACCTAAGCACGATCAGGCTAAGAAATTACCGCCGCCTTGCGGATGTTAAAATCGATCTGGATCGTGAAATCTCGATCTTTGTAGGGGCGAATAACAGCGGCAAGACGTCTGTTGCACATGCAATGCACTTCTTTATCGGTGGTGCCCGGGACCGTTTCAGCTTTCACGACATCAGCGCAAGCCGCTGGAAAGACGTTGACGCTTTTGAGGCTGAGCAGGAGGGAGTTTCCCTCCCCATTTTGTCCATTGACCTTTGGTTCGGAGTTGAGCAGGCGGATCTTCACCGGGTAATTGACCTTCTCCCAAACCTTCATTGGCAGGGGGCCAAGGTTGGTGTCCGCATTGCGTTCGGACCACGTAACGAAGACGAAACGTTGGCGCGCTTTCGTGAAAGGCATGCGAAAGCCCAAGACGCGGTCGCTGGTTTGAACAGGGCAGAGGACAAAGATCCATATATTGCTCCGCCGAGGTCGTTGCGTGAGTTTCTGGAAGAGCAAATCCAGAAAGAATATGAATTCAAATACTTTGTCCTTGATGAGACCCAGTTTAACGATGATCTGGAACCGAACGAAGGTTACGAACCGCAAGAGTTGCTGCGGGATCAGGGGCGCACAGGGAAGGATATTGTCAATTCGTTAATCAAGGTCGATTTCCTGCACGCACAACGCCATCTTTCAGATAGTGAGGGAGGCAGCCGGTCCGAGGAGCTTTCCCGACACCTCAGTCGCTATTATCAAAGAAATTTAGAGCGCCATGGCGACGATTACAATGCGATTAGGGCTCTCGCAGAATCCGAGACACTGCTCAATCAGCATCTTGAAAATGTATTTTCGGATACCCTCGGTCGCCTGGCGCAACTCGGATATCCTGGATTGACCAACCCACGTCTGATGATCAAATCGGCACTGAATCCGGCGACAGTAATGAACAGTCAGGACGGTGCCCATGTTCATTATGCTCTGAATGACGAGGGGCTGACTCTCCCCGACAAATACAATGGTCTAGGTTTCAAAAACCTCATCTATATGGTCGTCGAACTGCTCGATCTAAATGCCCAGTGGCTTGGGACAGAAGAGAAGCGACCGCCCCTGCATCTGGTTTTTGTTGAAGAGCCCGAAGCCCATATGCACGCTCAGTTGCAGCAAGTTTTCATCAGCAAGGTTATGGAGATCCTGGCGGCAGAAGATGACACGCCTGATGGCTTTCACACTCAATTAGCGCTGTCCACGCACTCACCGCATATTCTTTATGAGCGTGGCTTCCAGCCCATTCGCTACTTCCGGCGTGAAGGTTCTGGAGTGGGGCAGGCATCGAAGGTCCTTAACTTATCCGAGTTTTACCGTATCACGGGCAGCCCAAGCTGTGACTTCCTGGAGCGGTACTTGAAGCTAACTCACTGCGATCTCTTCTTCGCGGACGCGGCAGTGCTCGTCGAGGGCAATGTTGAACGACTGGTTATGCCGCTAATGATCGCCAAAGCAGCACCTGGTTTGAGGTCCTGCTACCTTTGCGTACTCGAAATCGGCGGTGCTTACGCTCACCTGTTCCGGGAACTCATTGAGTTCCTCGGAATTACGACATTGGTTGTTACTGATTTAGACAGCGTGAACGGGCGAGCCGATAAAGATGGTGCTGACGCCGATGATGATGGAGATGCGGCGGGCAGTACCTGTGTACCGGAAACGCCGGATGCCGTGACCTCGAACCAGATGCTTGCCCGGTGGCTGCCCGGAAGAAATAGGATCGATGAGCTCCTGGCCATGGATGCGGCGGGGAAGACTATCCCCGCTGACCTCTCTGGATTGGGGGCGATTCGTGTCACCTATCCTTGCACGGTCGATTTGACACATAACGACGAGCAATTGCAGCGCGCCGGTCGGACGCTCGAGGTTGCCTTCGCCTTCGATAATCTTAATTGGACGCAGGAAGCCGCCAATGCTGACCTGAGACTGCGGGTGCCCAAACCGCAAAATCTTGAACATCTCGCAAAGCGGCTTCACGAGAAGGTTCACAACTCGGGCTACAAGAAAACGGATTTCGCGCTTGCGTTGCTCGCCAAAGACCCGGAGGCCTGGAATGTCCCTCGCTATATTGCTGAGGGTCTACAGTGGCTTGAAGCTGTGCTTGGTGTAGCGGTTGATGACGATGGCCAGCAAGAAGGTGAGGGCAGATGACAAGCCGCATCGGCAAACCCAATACAGAAACCGACACAATGCTTCACCAGCGGCTTGTCAGTGACGGCAATCGACATTTTGTGATGGTTGCAGGTGCCGGTTCAGGCAAGACAACATCGCTGGTCAAAGCTCTTGCGCAGATCGAACGTACCCAGGGACCTGTTTTGCGCCGCAACGGGCAGAAAATTGCTTGCATCACCTACACAGAAGTAGCCGTCGAAGAAATTCGGGGTGACGTGGGGAACGACGAGTTGTTCCATGTTTCCACAATCCATAGTTTCCTGTGGGCCATTATCAAGCCCTTTCAAAACAATCTTCGGGAGTGGGTCAGGAAACGGCTGGAAGAGAAGATCTCCGAGGAACAAGAAAAGATCGAAAAACCACGAACTAGAGAAGCAACGAAAGTCCAAGCCGCTGAAAAAATCGAGCGCTATCGTCGTCAACTCACCGAAATCGATTCGGTCAAGAATTTCCGATACGGAACGGGCAGTGACTATTCGAATGGTGTTCTCGGCCATAGCGATATCCTGAAGATAGGACCAGAATTTATCGCAGGATACCCACTGATGCAGACCGTTTTGACACAGCGCTTTCCGATCATCTTCGTCGACGAAAGCCAGGATACTGAACCGGCCTTTGTAGATGCTTTGCGCCAGGTGGCGCGTGCATTTCCCCTTGGCTTTTGCCTTGGTTTTTTCGGTGATCCGGTACAAAAAATTTACATGCAAGGTGCGGGTCCGATACCACCAGAAGCGGGATGGGAAACACTTAACAAACCCGAAAATTTCAGATGCCCACAAGCCGTGCTTCGTGTCATTAATCGAATCAGGGCGGAAGACGACGGGCTTCAGCAAATACGGGGACGTCACGTTGCAGCAAACGAGGGAGAGGTTGCTGTCGAAGGGTCTGCAAGGGTATTGATTCTACCTGCTGATGATCGAAGACAGGAGCGACTGGAAGAGGCGCGTCGATGGCTGGTCGACCAGGATGGCGACGAAAACTGGCTGGAAGAAAACGACGAGGATGCGTTACGGATGTTGGTGTTGGTGCACCGGATGGCGGCAACTCGACTGGGGTTTCCAAGTCTTTATGGCGCACTCAATGACAAATCTCCAGAGGACTTGAGCACCGGTTTGATTGATGGAACAGCATGGGTAGTGCGTCCTTATACCGCCTACATCTTGCCTTTGGTCCTTGCGCGGATCGAAGGGCGGGAGTTCGAGCTTATGCGCCTTCTTCGAAAACATTGTCCTCGTTTGCAGCCTGATGCTCTGGCCGTTGGAAACACTGCCGGCCTGCTGAACGATCTGCGAGAGCAGGTCGATGAGCTGGTAGTAATGTTGCAAGCCGATAGCGGCGTTACCACTGGTGATATTGCGCGTTTTATAAGTGATAAAGGGCTGATGGCGTTCGATGAGCGTTATATCAGGTTGATCGGTGTCTATTCTGAAACGGCCAATCCAATTGGTGAACCGGCGCCTGACAACGCCGGGTTGCGCTTCATGCAATGCGATGCTTCGGAGCTATGGGGATATAGGAAGTACATTGAGAAGTTGTCTCCCTTTGCCACGCAGCAAGGCATCAAGGGAGCCGAGTTCGAAAAGGTTATCGTGGTAGTTGACGATCAGGAGGGACAAACAAACACATTCTCCTACGGCAAGTATTTCGGTGTTACGGAACCCTCGGATAGAGATCGCGCTAACGCTGCTGCTGGAAAAGACTCAGTCATCGATCGAACACGACGCTTGTTCTATGTCTGCTGCTCCCGGGCATTGTCTGACCTTGCCGTAGTGATATTTACCGATGACACGGTGCGGATGCGCAATGCGTTGCTCGAAAGAGCATTCTTTGAACCCGATTGTGTCAAAGTCTTCGATTAATCGAGCGTCATCTGGCGACGGCGGTTCAGTGCCCGATCAGGACCAACCCTGAAGTTGTCATGGGGCTACACTCTGTATCTTCCGTTGGATAAGGTGCCTGACTAGAGTATTCCCATGAATTAAGGTCTGGCATATCATCAAACTTCGCAGGAGTAAAATGGTGGCACGTCGCATTTCGCGGAGCCAGCTGTTGGGCTACGTCGGTAAACTATCTCGAGAAGAAGCCCTGTCTGAGCCTAGACTGCATCAGGCCGCAGACCAGTTCGCGCTGGACATCGATCAGCTGCTTGCCAGCGCCACTCGGTTGCATGTCCGTCGCGACCTGGTCAGATACCTGGGGGTGAATCAAGACCTCCTGGTACAGTGGCAACGTATGGCAGAGGAACGCCACGAGGTTCCCCGGATTGACCAGTCCAGCCTGGGCAATAGCCACGGCGCTCGCGTCAGCGGCGCCATGGTCACTGTCCGTAGCGCCCGCCAGCCACACCCTCAGGTTGTCATGGTGAACGATCAAGGCGAGATCACCGCACCATTGGGGAGCACCCCTGCCGCCCGGCTGGTCATCGTGGAGAACCTTGAGAACTTCCTGAGCCTTGACGGCACGCTGTCACTTCTCCCTGCCTGTGGGCTAAGTCCGGCCTGGCAGGAGGCCGATATCCTCTACGGCAGTGGTAACAGCATCACGAACATCCTGCTTACCCCTTTTTTCCAGCAGTACCAGGAAATCGGCTGCCTGTTCGATCCCGACCCTGGTGGCATCCGCATGTGTGACACGCTTCACCAGCGGGGAGACCTTCCTCCCCTCTATTTTCTTGCACCAGCGGATCTTCGGGAGCGCCTGAGTGCTTCCACGCGAGAACTCAACATGAAGCAGCGCCAGCAGTTAGCCACTCACACACGCCGTTCACCGCCTTGCGCTCATGTAGGTGGCCTGATCCGCACTACGGGTAAGCACCTCGAACAGGAAACCTACCTTCTACCCCTGTCAACTTCGGAGGCCACCCGATGAATCTGGGCTTTGATACCTTTGATACCTTCCGGTTCAAGCAACTGGTCTTCGTCAACAGTGCGGCCTATGCATACACCCAGATCCGCATCGATCAGCACACCGCGCTTTTCGGCGAGAACAACCTGGGCAAGACCTCCATGCTCAACGCCCTGAAGCTTTTCCTTCTGCCGGAGGTGAACTTCCGAAACTGCGGCAGCAAGTTCAACTTTCGGGGTACTAACGGCAATCTCTATGACGGGATGGCGAGCTTTCGCTATTACTTCCCGGAAGACCGCGCCTTCATCATACTTGAAGCCGAGAACCCTCACGGCGACTTCTGTATTGTCCTGCATCGTGGCGGCGCCACCGACAAGATGGAATACGCCCGCCTGGTGGTGCCTTGCCCTTATGCGAAACTCGAACCGCTGTTCTGGGATGTCGACGCCGACACTAATGGTGGGATTGGCGCTCCGATCGAGAGCATGACCCTGCAGGGAGTGAAGACGGTACTGCGTGAGATGGGCGGTGAGCCGCTGAGTGACCCGAAGACCATTCTGGAGCGCCTGTTCACCAACCAGCCCTATGACAAGAAGGCCGGACGTTACAGCCTGCTACCCCTACGCAATGGCGCCGGCAAGCGGGAGATGGATGCATGGCGCAAGCTCGTGCACCTCGCATTCGATATCTCCGCGTCGGATGAGCGCACCTTGCCGGATACCCTGGCTACCATCATCGAGGGCCAGAAGAGCCGGAAAGAAGAAGAATTGCAGCTCGACCTCAATGCTATCGTAGAAGAGGCATACCAGCTTCGTGAGGAAGGCGACCGCATCACTCGCATCCGCAACGCCTCCGACAGCTGGGAGAAGTTTGACGAGACGTTCCAGGATGAGACGCAACTGCGCGGCCAAGCGGCCAAGGCCTATGCGGATCTTAATGAGAGCATTGAGGTCGAGGAGGAGCGCCTGAAGGATGCGCTGGAGACAGCCTCCCACGCCCTCACAGAGGCTGACAACAGGGCCGACACCCTTGAGCGCATCAAGCGAGAAAGCAGCAACGCGGTCACCAAAACCGATGCCGAGGTCGGGGCCAACAGGAGGCTGGTCGAGGACTTACGCAAGGACATCAATGCGGCATACGCAACCCTGAACGAGTTCCCTGACGGCACGCCTCGCCAGGAAATCATCAAAAGCCTCGATGAGCATATTGACCAGCAGTCGCAAGCCATTAAGGGCTATGATGACAAGGCCGTGGCCCAACAGGATTACACCAGGACCTGTGAGCGACTGGACAAAAATACACGCATCGCCAAACAACTGGATGAGCAGCTCACCAATCGAACCCCAACCCTGCTGGACGACCTCATCGTAAGTGATGCCAGTATCCTGAACTCCCTGAACCGTTCACTGGGCACCACCCATGGAGTGCTCACCCACGAGCAGAAACAAGCATTCACTCAGTTCAGCCAACAGTTCCGGTCAGAAGATGGCCACCTGGTGTTAGGCGACCCCCAGGAGGCCATCGCTCTGAGTGATATTCGCTACCAGGAATATAACGCCGAGAAGACCCGCGAGGACCTGCAGGGCGGTTTGGACGAATTGAATGCGACAATTGCCCAGGACAAGAAACAGCGCGACAAACTTTTGGAAGAGGCGACCATGGGCCCCGAGGAAATAGCTCGGCGCCGCAACCGGGCAGAGAAGGAGCTCAGCAATGCTCAGAAGGACAAGAACGCGCTCAACGCCCTCGAGGCTAATCTACAGACATTAGATAGCAAAGAAGACGAACTGCGCGAGAAAGAAGAAACACTGGAAGAGCAAAAGCGCCAGCGAGACAAGGCTGATGCCCAGTGGAAGGAAGCCGATGACAACTGCAAGAAGGTGCGACAGGACCATAAAACCCTTCAAAGCCAGGCGCAGCAGGTACGCTTGATCCGGCAGCGCCTCGACCGCATCGGCAAGGATGCCAACAACGTCCTCGAAGGGCGCCACAAGGTGATCGAACCGACCCCTTGCGAGGTCAGCGAGGCCAATATCGAGGCCCTTGAGATGAATGTCGATGAGCTGAGTGCCCAGCGCAACAAGGTTCACGAACAGCTCCGTAAGCTGCTCACCATGAACATCCTGCCCAACGCCGACAGCCAGGCCCACCTCAGCTCTTTCACCAGTGATCAGGTGGCCGAGTTCCAAGAGCAGCTCAAGTCGGTGTTCGACAACCTCGACACCCAAGAGGCGAACTACCGCCATCAGGTCGATCGCCACAACAAGACCACACACTCCCAGGTCGAGATCCTGCGCAGCGCCAAACAACTGGTGGCCGCCTTCATCAGCGGGATCAACGCTGAAATGGGACAGTTCTCGATCTCTGATCTGGAGGAGGTGCGGGTGGATTACAAACTTCACCCACGCTTCGAACAGCTCCTGGCTGACCTTGAGAAGGCCGACCTTCTAAGCGACGAACTGCAGGACAACAAGGTCTACGAGCAGCTGAAGGCCTTCCAGGCCGATTTCTTTAACGCGGACGCCCGGCGCACAGGCATCCTGCTCAGCCTCGACAAGATCCTGGCCGGCGTGCATTACAAGTACCGCAAACGCGGCGAGGAAGGCTGGACGACGAATGCCCAGTCTAACGGTACGACCATGATGATAACGACCAATCTGCTCTCGGTGCTGATGTCGCGTCTGATGGACGGTGACGCCCAGGTGACCATGCCACTGGTCATGGACGAATTCGGCTCTCTGGCCACCCAAAACATGCGCACCGCTCGCCAGATAGCCGAGCAGCACGACTACTGCCTGTTCGTGGCCAACCCCAACCGAGACTCGAAGATTACTCAGGTGCTCGGCAACTACGTCCACCTCGGCCTGTTCCACGCCACCCAGGCCTATGCAGAGAATCGCACTGTCGTGCACCACGGCCTCTGCGAGTCACTTGCCCGCAAAGGGACGCTCACCAGACGGCTGGCAGGCACCAAGATTGAAGGAGCGTCCTTTTCGAAAGAGGAGGCTGACCTGTGAACATCAAGTCGCCGTTCGTGCTCAAGCAGATCATCGAGCACCGTCAACTCTTTACCCAGCTGGTGGCCTACATAGAAGAGCACGACGGGGATGTAGAGATCCCCTCCAGGCTCTACCGCTTCATTGTGCGCCAGGCTATCCAGACAGAAGCAACCCACGGCAATGACCGCGAACGTGAGCGCATCCGCTACACCCTCTCGGAAGACAACCTGTTGCGTGAACGGCTGATCATCCGGAAAGATCCTGCTCGCGGCACACTGGTGCTGGCACCCTTCGTCGTCGACATGCTGCGCCACTTTGATATCGGGCGCATGCGAGGGTTGAGCCAGGCGGAGCTTGAGGATTTACGTGACGGCCTCAACCAGAGCCTGGCGGCCTTCCAGGAGCTGCCCATCGACCTGGAGAACGACGACTTCACAGATGAACTGCGCCTGCTCCGGCGTCGGATACAGGACACTCTCGGCAAGATGCAGGAAAGCATCGCGGCACTCGAAGCTCAAGGGGATCACCTGGCGGATCAGGTGGAGCAACAGGATGTAGGCAGTCTCGAAGGTGCGGCGGAAACTCGCAAGGCCTTGGAGAACATCAACCGCATCTACCAGCGATATATCCTGCCAGCGCTCGAATTCCTCGACCCCAAGACACGTTTTAAGAAAGGCGTCCCGGCGATCACTGCCATACGCCGCATCGCCAAGCTAGCGGGAGAAAGCGACCAACCAGCGCTTAATGAGGAGATGCAGCTCTCAGCCAACGCCATCCAGAGCTACGTTAAGGACATCGACTCTCTGCGCCTTTCACTTGAACGCTATGTCCGCCAGGACCGGCAGCAGCGCCAGCAATACGACGCCGTCGAGCGAGCCTTCAATGCCATCCGGCTCGCCACAGAGGAGCGCCATGATGATAGCTTCCGCAACCTCTACATTCCCGTTCGTCACGCCGCCATCCAGTCACCAGGCACCTTCGCGGGAATCAAACGGATGCGCTTTGCCCGCCTGGAATGGCACGACATCGACCACCGGGCCGATATTGAGGAGTTTACAGATCGACGCATTGAGGAACTACGCAGCCAGCTCGATAAAGTCGGCTCCGTTAAGGTAGATCCGGCGCGAGCGAGGCACTCAGAGGCCGAGCTGCAAGAGCAGTTACGCCAGCACCAGATCCAGTCGCTACTCGAAACGTGGACGATCCCGGATGATTGCCAAGACCTTCACGCCTCTCTTCACGATTACTTAGGCAGTCACCTTGAGGGCTACACCCTCAACGACCTTCTCGAAGCCCTGGACTGGGTAATGGCTCTGCCGGACTTCAAGTTCCACGCCCGCTTCCAGCACCTCGAAATTGCCCACGGCGAGTTGGCATTGTCATACCACCCCCTTATTCCCCGGGAAGCCCCCGCCACGGAGATCACCGCATGAACGATACCCCCCTTATCCAAGAAACACATCCTGGCCGCCCGGTTGTCAATCGTCGCTTGAGTCAGGAGGCTTTCCGAAAACTGACTGCGGGCCAGGTCATCAACCAGACCCAGTATGTGAATGGGCAGGTAGAGCCCAACCCTCTGTTCGGCGAACTCTTTAAGGAGCGGGATCGCTACTACGTCGAGGCTTACGCCAACATGGGAATGGAACTGGTACAGCGCCCCGGCTTCTTCTACGTTCGCTCTCTCTCTGAGGCCCAGAACGATGATGACACCAGGGATCATGAAAGCACTGGCGCCATCCGCCAGGTTCAGGGGGTGTTACTGGTGCTGGGTCGCGGCGTGCTTGAGAAGGGCTTCATGTTCGAAGCCCTGACGCTACCTGATGCCGGCATCTCTCGGGAAATCCTCGAAAACATCGGTAACGATCCGATCTTTAACCAGATTCTCAAGGCATGCAAGATGGACCAACCGCTCCCAGAGGCGGTAAAGGTGGCTCTGGTGGATCGAGACATCGCCTACTTCAATGTAAAAGGGAATCTGGTGCTTGCCGAATCCGGGAAGGCGTTCTTCGATGACCTCTTCAACGAATATCAGTCTGCTGAATAGGAATCAGAGAAGATGCTTTTTTGTGGCTTTATCAGTTACAACTGGAGCAAAGCGCAGGCCCCATTCTGACGTTCACTGGAAGCCACCACTGTCTATCGTGTTATTTGAATAGACTAGGGCATGCAACAAGGGCCGCCTTGCATGCATTAACAATTCAGTAGCATATTGATTTGCATGCTCCAGTTGGTCTGCTACCCTTTGGGTCGGCTCTGGGTGAGCCAGCAGATCCGCATCGTGCGAAGCTACGAGCAGCCCTCCATCTAAAAACGTGATTTCACCAATCAGAGCTTGTTTGATTGGGCCTGCGGATCGGCCAATCAAAATTGGCTCTGTACTTGGAGAAAAAACGTGTCCTACTATCTATCCCCCAATAAGTTCTTGATCAACCTGAGAAGAGCTGCAAGAGCAGAAAAGCGAGCCGCTGGCACAGCAGGGCCCCTGGCTCAATATCAGAATGATCTTGCCAAGGCTCTTGGCTTTCAATCGTGGGCCCTACTGCACAAAAACGTTGTCAAAGACGGTTTTCGGAATCTGCAAGACCGCAGAGAGCAGATAGGCCGGGGCATTGGAAGAGCTCTCCCAATTGCTGCTAGTGAGTATGCTTACAGAGATATCGAAACCTTCATGTGCTCAGCTTTTGAGAGGTGTGCGGTGTACTCCGTGCCGAGTGAAGAGACCCCGAACGGTTATTCCCATTCCTCGATTTCTATCTCCAAAACAGTTCGGGAAGAATTTGGTGATATTTACCCCGAGGAATTTCTGCTTCCAGCAATAAAGCGGATTGAAGAGATGGGGCCTTGGACCGAAGACGAGTCAGAGTTGATATTTGAATAAGCTGGATATCATGCGGCTTAATAGATGAACTTGAGACCGGTGCCTGATTGATTCAGGCACCGGTCTCCTACTCTATGATCTGCCTTGATCGCTCAGTAAACGCCTTAGTGCTCATGTCTTTGATATAGGCTTTGGGTCAGGTTCGCCTGCTTTTTAGTCCAATTAATCCGCCGCCAATTCTTCAGGATCTCCCGCCAATCCCAAATTGGTCGGGCTATAAACGGGCTCGCACACTAGCGGGGCCGGTATATGCGTTTTCAGCAGATGATGAAACGCTTCGACTTGGTGGAAGTCTGGATCGAGCCAGAGCTCAAAATCATCAGGCCGCAGCATCAGGGGAATGCTTTTCGGATGAATATGGCTGAATCGAGGGTGGGGCGGTAGAGTGATCACTGTGAACGAGTTCACCCGCTCGTCACCGAACTGCCAGGACTGCCATAGCCCGGCCAGCGCTGTTGCCTCGTTCACGGGGTGGATGTTGTAAACCTGTTTTCCTCGCCACTCGTGGAATGCGCTCACCGGAATCACGCACCGCTTTGAGGGGAACGCCTTTTTCCAGAGCGGGCTGCTGGTCAGGCGATCACTGCGGGCATTGAAGGTCTGGAACTTGGGGTTCGGACGAAATCCGCTTCCATCGGGTTTGGGCTCAATGAGTAGTGACCAGATGCCGGGCATTAATTGCCGTTCCCCGTCCGCCTCAATGACGAATTCACCCGTCCCGCCGGGTGGCACGTTTAATTGCGGTGAGGGCGCTATGCCAGTCAGGCCAAGCTCACCCATCAGAGTCTGGATTTCCGGAGAGTCCGTTACATTGTACCGCCCACACATTTTGGCCTCCTTGATCAGCTCTGCCATGTTCTGTGGTTCACCGCACGGGTCGTTCGCAAGATTGCCTGAACGGTCAGTAAACGTCTGGTAGTTGTTTCCAGCTTGTTGTGTAGGCTGGTGACAGGTGTTTCCGCCGCATGGCGTATGCACCAGGCCCTGCCTCCCGGGCCATAGTTACGGTGGCCCGGGATTTTCGATTTATGTCGTCCATCACCGCCATCAGACGAGCGGCTCGCTCTTCCGAGTAATTATGCTCGCCCGGGGCCTCAAACAGGTCTGACTGCAAACCTGTCCCGTCCACCAGTTCACTCAGCATAACCCCGGCTTTTGCGTAGTCAAAGCCGTCTTGATAGAGCGATCGGAGCAGCGTCATGGCCTGGCGGGTGATCACTCGTGAATCCTGTGTCGGAGTAACCAGGTTGACGGATGCGCTTCTGGAATACTGAGGAACAGACGCCCGAAACGGATTGGTTCGAATGAACACCATCAGCTCCCCGGCGTAAAGTTGTCCTGTACGCAATTTTGCCGTGGCCCTCGCCGTGTAATGGCTAACCGCTTCCTCTAAATCGGATAAAGCCTGGATGGGTTGGCCAAAGCTACGCGAGCACATGATCTGTTTTTTGGCCGGTGGCGCATCTTCCCAGGCCAGGCAAGCGATGCCCCTGAGCTCGCGGGCCGTGCGCTCCAGCACAACAGAGAATTGTTTTCGAACGGTGGCCGGGTCTGCATCAGCCAAGTTTAGAGCGGTTTCAATGCCCATAGCCTGCAACTTGGCGCTGAGTTTACGCCCGACACCCCATACTTCATCAACCGGAACCCTGGCCATCAGGCGCCGCTGTCTGGCGGTGTCCGTCAGGTCGACCACTCCACCGGTGGCCGGATAGTGTTTTGCCGCGTAGTTGGCAAGCTTGGCGAGAGTACGGGTTGGAGCAATGCCAACGCAGACCGGCAGACCAACGCTCTGAAAGATGGTGTTTTTGACCTGACACCCGAAATCTTCAAAGGAAACTACGCGATCAATGCCCGTCAAATCCAGAAAGGCTTCGTCGATAGAATAGACGTCCACTCGCGGCGCCAGCGATTCCAGTGTGACCATAACCCGTCGGCTCATGTCGCCGTAGAGAGTGTAATTCGATGAGAACACCTGGATCTTGTGTCGGCGGATGTCCGATTGAATGTGATGGACCGGCACACCCATTTTGATGCCGAGAGCTTTGGCTTCCTTTGATCGAGCCACTACGCAGCCGTCGTTGTATCTGAATGACCCTAACAGTTAGTAAATGATATATTGCTGATTTATAAACATATTTATTAGCTAACATATTTTGCATTTTTTGTCTCATTTCCCACTTTTCCAAGTCGCTCGCGGCGAGCTGAAAGTTGCGTTTAGCGGCAACCACGGTTGGTTCTTCCGCAATCGCAACGATAATGACATCACACTGATGCTTCGCACCGATGGTGACTACGGTGAGCTGAAAAGGGCGATGTAATAAAAGTAGCCTGAATAATTGCTGTCATAATCGGGCCTATCGACCTTAGGTAGGCCCGACCGGATGCCATCTCGCAATATGTTTTTATTGCACACATCCGTGCCCAAAAAAACCAATCATCACTCAGTTTTCGACCGAGAGATTTGGGCTCAACAACTACAACTGGGAAAGCACAACACCGGCGTTTAGCCATTCACAGTTACGCGTGACTTTAACTATCCTATGGATATTCTCGTCCACAACCTTGCTGTAAGTCAGCGAGGTCAGCCTAAACCCGTCCCGGTCTTGCAGCGGCAAGATCATCCACGGCGAATTGCAGCCAACTCCAAATACCGGCCCCAAGTTAAATCAGCGAATGTAGTCGTCTGCGGAAAACTACGTCTCTATGTAACAAAAGCATTCTTTTGCAATGAATACCGCATTTAGATAATATTCCGGCCTGAATTTAACAACTGGCAACATCCGTGTTTTTGAGCCAAGTTCGACCCACAGTTAGCAAAGCGATTTTGATAGTCATTGCACTATTATTATTGATCCTTTTTCGCGGTGCGTGGGCCTCGGATCAGAATGTTCACCAGGCGTCCCAAAGCCTGTCTTTGATTGAATTTGCTGAAAATCACGGGCATTTTCACGATTCGTCCCTTGATCACCTTCACTTGGATTCCGTCGAGATGACTGACGGGGATCATCAGCTGCTTCATGTGCTGGGTGCATCTGAAAATCACCTGCCTTTGGATATTTCGGCCATATCACTTCCTCCCGGGCGGAATATGCCCGAATTGCAAAGCCCCCCGTCGCCTCTGTCTGAGCAGGCGTCGTCACTGTATCGCCCTCCGAAAGCTTAAAGCCCGCACCTCATTTTTGGCGCCATAGCGCCGTTCACACGTTTTGATTTCATAATTCGGAGATAACCGAATGAATTTTTTGCCGTTACTGCGCTTTTCAAGCGTAGAGGGCTGCGTGCGTGGGCTTTTGCTTTTTGCGGTTGCCTTCGCCTGCCTGTTCTTTTCTCCTCTGCTCTTTGCTCATGGCGTTGAAGAAGGTGATGCCCTGTTCATCGAGCAAGCAAGCGGGGCACAGTTGTTGCCCTTTATCTACCTGGGCGCCAAACACATGGTGACCGGTTATGACCATCTCCTGTTTCTGGCGGGGGTCATTTTCTTCCTGTACCGCATGAAGGATGTGGGCATCTATGTGACCCTGTTTGCCGTGGGCCATAGTGTCACGCTCCTGTATGGCGTGCTCAGTGAAACCAACGTCAACGCCTACATGGTTGATGCCATTATCGGTTTTTCCGTGATCTACAAGGCGATGGATAACCTGGGTGCATTTCGGCGCTGGTTTGGTTTTCAACCCAACACCAAAGCGGCGGTTCTCATCTTTGGGTTCTTCCACGGCTTTGGTCTGGCGACAAAGCTCCAGGACTTCACGCTGTCCGACGATGGCCTGGTGGCAAACATCCTGGCGTTTAACGTCGGCGTCGAGATCGGCCAGCTAATGGCATTGAGCGTCATTCTGATTGCCATGAATTTCTGGCGCAGATCCGACGTCTTTCCCCGCCAGGCGTTCGCCGCCAACGTCCTGTTAATGAGCACCGGTTTTATGCTGATGGGTTATCAGCTGACTGGCCTGTACTCGGTTTCCTGAGGAGATAGATCATGCAAGACATTTCAAATATGAATCGCGAAGGGCTGCCTTCGACAAAGAGCCTGATCAAGGCAACCGGCGTTGCGGCGCTCATCGGCTTGCTGGTTCTGATTACGGCTATTCTGCCTGCGGAATATGGCATTGATCCGACCGGGCTGGGCCAGAAGATGGGGCTGACCATGCTCAGCCAGGCAGAGGCTGCGGAGGCTGCGTCTCCGGAAGCCGATTCCTCCTCTGACAACCTGCTCGCGCTTTCATCGGGCCCTGTGTGGAAGACTCAGAGCACGCTCAGTTCCGACACCACGACCGTCACGCTGAAACCGGATGAAGGTCTTGAAGTGAAGGCCACCATGAACGCCGGTGACCGCATGGTCTTCAACTGGGCCTCAGAAGGCGGCCCGGTTAATTTTGACATGCACGGTGAGCGAATCAACGACGGCGACAATTTCACCAGCTATTGGCAGGGAAGAAATGAACCTGCTGCCAACGGGGCTTTCGAGGCGCCATTTGATGGCACCCATGGCTGGTATTGGCGAAATCGCGGCGAGGCGACAGTTACCATCGTTCTCCAGACCAGCGGTTTTTATGACGGCATCACTAAGAAGTAATCAACCAATCATCTCTAAGGAATTATTCCATGAAAAAGTTCATTCTATCGTTCACAACCGTTATTGTTCTTTCGTTCACAGGCCAAGCATTTGCTGGCGCAGGCCATAGCCACGGCGTTTCAGAGCCCATCTCCAAAGAACAGGCAACGCAGAAAGCCGAGGCCGTAAAGCAGCAACTGGTTGGCTCAAATCAGGTGTCCTCCGAGTGGCAAGGTGTTGAGGCTGGTAGCTCACAGCAGCGTTCTACCTCGGCAGGTAACCTTTGGGTTGTTGAGTACGCCAATCCACAGGCCGCTGATGAAAACAAAGCCAAGCTGTTCGTGTTTGTGGATGAGTTCGGCAAACCCGTTGGAGCGAATCACACCGGCGAATTGTAAAATTTAAGAAGCATAGTTAGGGCGCGCTATTCAATGGGTAGCGCGCCCTTTTTATTTGGGCCAATAGGTATGATGATCGTCAACCACAAAATCGTGCGTATGAACCAGTTGTGGGTGCTTGTGGGCGTGACTGTGGGGCTCAGACCCTTCCCATCCTTCATGCCCGTGCTGGTGGTGTTGGTCGTGATAATGGTAATGCCCGTGCGTTGTCTGATGATGAGTGTGCTGCAAGTCGTCGGCGTCTTGTCGGGGCCAAAGCAGTATGGCAGCAACAACCGACAAGAGCGCCATCAAACCAAGAACAATAAACGCGCCCATCAAACCAACCTGCACGCCGAGCCATCCGGCAAGGGGGTAGGTGACTAGCCAGCAGGCATGAGACAGCGAAAACTGAGCGGCAAACAGCGCCGGACGGTCGCTTTCCCGACTTGATTTCGTCAGCAACCGTCCCGCTGGCGTCATAATCATCGACATCCCGGCACCCATCAGGAACCACAGCAAGACCAGCAAGCTGATACCCGGCATTGTGGCTCCGGCCAGAACGCTCGCGGCCAGAAGGAATCCGCCGGTCAGCATGCACGGCCGTGGTTGAACTCTTCTCAGAATACCCGGCAGTGTGAACGCGACCACCATGGAACCACCGCCGGCGGCTGCAAAGGCAATGGCGACCCATTCCTCGGCAAGCCCGAGATAGGTTCGCACATAAACAACGGTGTTGACGATCTGCATGGCCCCTGCCGAAGACACCACCATGCTCAGGGCGAGCAAGCCTTTGAGTCTTGGCGTTTTCAGATAGATGCGCGTGCCTTTGGTGACTCTCGTCCAGAAGGATTCACCGTGGGAGGTGTCTTTGCGTCCGGGCAAGGTGACGGACAAAACAAACGAGGCCGAGAGGATAAACGCGACACCGTTCATCAGAAACAACACGTCGAACGTCATCATGGTAATCATTGCGGCCGCGAGCATCGGGCTCAGCAGGTTTTCCAGATCGTAGGCAAGGCGGGACAGTGAGAGCGCTTTGGTATACTCATCTTTATCGGTCACGATATCGGGGATCATCGCCTGGAACACCGGTGTAAAGCCTGCTGAAAACACGTTGAGAACAAAAACCAGCACGTAAATCTGCCATACCTCGGTGACAAAGGGCAGCACCGCCACCACGCAGGCCCTGAGAATATCCAGCGTTACCAGCAGAGAGCGGCGCGGAAGTTTTTGGGCTATAGCACCGAACAGCGGGGCGACAACGACATATGCGATCATCTTCAGCGCCAGCGCAATGCCAAGCACCTGGCCCGCACTGCCACCCGCTAGGTCGTAGGCCAGCAGCGCCAGCGCAACCGTTGTTAAACCGGTTCCTGCCAGCGCAATGACCTGTGCACTGAAAAGGCGTCTATAAATTTGGATGCTTAGCGGAGAGAAGATGCTCAATTGTTATGACTCCGAAAAATGATTCACTAAAGTCTGAAATCGGTGGAAATGGTCTGCTGATCGCGTAACGCGAAGCCAACTAAAGTCGTACGGCCGTATTGGCGGGGTGTGTCAGGGAATGTTCGACACGATGAGTCAATAGGTGGCCATCCAGGCCTGCGGTATACCACTGAATCGAAATTACTATGTACAATGCTGACGGAATTATATAGTGCAAATATTCCTGTTTTAGTTGCGCCGCCGATTTGAATTTTTCGTCCAGAGCATTCAACGCTCAAAGATAACGGGCAATCGCTTTGAACTCATCAACACGGCTTTGTTGTTCCGGTTCCAGCGGGCCAATCGCATCATCAAGACAGTGTTCGATGTGATCCTGGACCAACACCCGCTTTGCCTGTTGAATGGCCTTTTCCACAGCATGAAGCTGTTGCGCCAGTTCCAGGCAGGATCGCCCAGCATCCATCATCTCTATTACACTGCCCAAGTGACCTTGAGCCCGCTTCAGGCGTTTGATGATCTGCGGATGTGAGTGGTGCTTTTGATCATTTCCCATTTTTAATTCCTATCCCCCCTAGGGGGATGATATTCTCTATCCCCGAATTAATCCAACAGCCAGACTAACAAGCTTGCACCTATGATTACGGCCATCCATCGTGAAAAATTGATTCCGTTTCTTGCCCTGCTGTTTGCTTTGGCTGGCATGACGTTCTCGGTAATCGGTGAGGCGTCATCTCATGGTGTCGCCGAGCTGAGTGGGTTTGTGTCAGCGGATCAAGATGATCATTCACACAGCCACAATGATTTAGACGACAAGTCCGATATTCACCTGCACCACGACGCTGGCAATCACAGCCACGAATCCGTGGATCACCCGACGATCCGCCCCATCTCAGACTGTTCGATCTCACTCCAGCAGCCTATTCCGTGCGCCGGAGATTCTCCCCGCAACTTTCGTTACCGGCTCGACCGCCCTCCAAAAGCCGCTCTGATTGTTTAAGCCTTGCTGCACCGCAGCTTTTTAAACGAAAAAAATTGGAGTCGTTATGTTGTCAACTTTGCTTGACGGCCATTGGCGTGCGCACACAGCCGCCGGCGGTCGCCGTCTGATCTGGATATTCCTGATACTCGGTTTGCTCGGAATGAGCACCGATGTGCTGGCCCATGCCATTGCCCAGGGAGACAAGGGGTACATCCAGGAAATAACCGGGGTAAACCTTATTGCGTTTATCTATCTTGGAGCCAAGCACATGGTCACCGGTTATGACCACCTGCTGTTCCTTCTGGGGGTCATCTTCTTCCTTTACCGTATGCAGCACATCGCAATCTACGTAAGCCTGTTTGCGCTGGGGCATTCCACCACCATGCTGCTGGGCGTGTACTTCAACGTCGGCATCAACAGCTACATCATCGACGCCATCATTGGATTATCGGTGGTTTACAAGGCACTGGATAACGTGGGCGCGTATCAGCGCTGGTTCGGCTTCCAACCCAACACCAAGGCCGCCACGCTGATCTTCGGCTTCTTCCACGGCTTTGGCCTGTCCACGAAAATCATTGAGTACGACATCTCCCCGGATGGACTGATACCGAATCTGCTCGCGTTCAACGTGGGTGTGGAAATTGGCCAGCTTCTGGCCTTGGCGATGATCCTCATCGTTATGAGCTACTGGCGTAAAACCGATGGTTTTTTCCGTCATGCCTATACCGCCAACATAGCCATGATGAGCGCCGGCTTCCTGCTCATTGGCTTTCAGCTGACCGGCTATTTCATCGCTTAATTCTGGAGATCTTTTTATGTACAACACTGATATGCCCACACGTAACGAATTACCCAGTTCCGCGCAGCTGGTTCGCTCCACCATCATCGCGGCCATCGTAGCACTGGTACTGCTCGTAACCGTGGTAATGCCCTCCGAGTACGCCCTGGACCCCACCGGCGCAGGCCGCCTGCTTGGTTTGACGGAGATGGGTGAAATCAAGATACAACTCGTGGAAGAAGCAGCCGCCGACGAGGCCGCGCAGATGGTGACGGTGCAACCCTCCATCAACGAGGCTGTTTCAGAACCCGTTGAGCCTGTTTTCGAGGCAGCCAAAGTTGTTGAAGTTGAGCCTGAGGTCGCGCCAAAAGTGGAGCAACCTACCCCGACAATGGCCGCCGAACCCGAATGGCAGGACGAGGTCCGTGTTGTCCTCACCCCGGGTGAAGGCACAGAGTTCAAGCTCACGATGCAGGAAGGAGCCGTCGCCCGGTTCGCCTGGGTATCTGAAGGCGGCCCTCTCAACTTCGACACCCACGGTGATGGCGGCGGGCAGTCCATTTCCTACGAAAAAGGCCGGGATGTCCTTGAAGACGAAGGCGAGCTGAAAGCTGCGTTTAGCGGTAACCACGGTTGGTTCTTCCGCAATCGCAACGATAATGACATCACACTGGTGCTTCGCACCAATGGCGATTATGGGGAGCTGAAGAGGGCGATGTGATAGAAGTAGCCTGAATAATCACTGTCAGAATCGGGCCTATTCACTTTAGATAAGCCCGATCGAGTGACGGACTACGACTCAGGTTGCAAAGATCAAATCAATGCGCAATGGGGCCGGGGCACGACGCGAGCGTGTCGTGTCCCGGTGACCCCTGACTGGGGTATGAAACACGGGATTCTTAGCCCTAGACACACAACCGGCTTGATCAGCTTTGGACTGTGACATGCCAGTAGGGCTTATCTACTGGGTTTCGAAGTTAGGGCGACAACTTTTCCGCTGGAGACTACTTTCAGCTCAGCTATTTCGAACAGCAGGCGCTGATTGACCGAAGCAATCCGGGCCATTTCCTCTAGCAGCTGATCGTTTTCCGCACGCAGCGCCCTATTTTTCTCTTTCTCACTCATCAGCGCTTGGCGCTTCGAATCACGCTGGGCGCGCACAGACTTACCCATGAGATTGCGAATTCTTTCTGCCACCGCTGGGTAGGTATTATGGATGAGACCGGGCGTAACACCTGCTGCTCGGGCAACCGCGGCGATGGAAAGCTTTTCGTTGCTTGCGACAAAATTATCGATAACCTTATCAAGTGCATCAAGGGTCTTCGTTCTTGAACGACCCAGGGGCTGACCCGTGTTGGACTTAGTCGCCATTTACAGCCTCGTCCGTATCGTCAGTTATGGGAGAGAGACCCAAGCTCGTGATAACGTCGAGTGCGACCTGTAAATCGCGCTCAGCTCGCTGCCGCACAGCGGGCCCAGCATCTTCGATTTTGATCAGCTCTTGCTGTTGCATGTAAATGTCCTGCCAAGTGCCAGCGAAGGATTCATCGATCACCGAATTTTTGCACCCTGGGCAACGAGTGGCCTCGTATAGCCCAGCGCCTCCGCAGCCCCGCTCCGTTGCAATGCACCAACCGTGTCCAGTCGCACGAATGTTGGCATGTGGGGCAGTCTGAGAAAGCAGCGCGGCCCTATCCTTGATTGGAATTGCCCGCAACTTCACAATTTTTTCGCCAGCTCCTCCTGCCAATGGCTGATCGTCAAGCCATGACTCTATCAGGTCAATTTTAAACTCTGTCATCTGCTGCAAGATCTCATCAAAAAGGCTTAGGTCTTGCTGCGGATTAGACGCATAGAGTTGGGTCATGCTCATACTGCTGTGCTTGAACTGCCACTTAAGAAAGATAAGTGAGGTTCGTCCCATACGGGACTCAACAAAGCACCTTGCATATGTTCTCCTGCATTGGTGCGTCCTCAATGGCCATTCGCTTCCGGCGGCTTTGGCTATACGAGCAAACGCAGCATTGGAAGCTTGGCCACTGATCGCCTCAACATGCCTGCTTTTCTGAACCTTTCCCCCTTGTGTCGTTCGTCCCAAAAATAGCTTATTCGAATCTTTTCGGGCTTTTTCGAGCCTAAGGAGGTGCTCAGTCGAGTTGGAAAATTCCCGGTTGTTTGCAAGATACCTAATCTCTTGACCCAACTCCTTTCTAATAGGCGCAGAGTATCTGGCCAAAAGATCTAAAGCTTTAAGCGTCAGCTCAGGTACGAGATACTCGACTCGGCCTTTACCTGTCTTATGCTCGATTGTGGCCACCCAGCAAAAAATAGTCCCATTTTTGAATTCTTTGCGCCAAGCACCAACCTCAATCCCAATTGCCTCATCGTTGCGCATGCCGCTAGTGATTGAAACTATATACAACACAGCATCTCTGCAACGAATTGACTTTCGCTTATCGCTCGGATGATAGCCAATACCACTGGCCGCCAATTCGGCTTTCATTTCCCGGACTATGCTTTCACAATAATTGAAGATCCTGGATTGTTCGTTAGGAGGAATAATGTCCGTCCGGCCAACATTTTTATTGGCAGCATCTAACCCTTTTACTTTGCCAATCCCGCAAATCCGCCACAAGGTCGAATCACCCCAAGGATAACTCTGAAGGGGAAACATCGTTTCGGCTGCAAACACCCAAAGAAAATCGATAATCCGTAGGCGCCCATACAGCGGGAGGGGCCTTAACTTCAACTCATTTTTGCAATGGTGTACATAATTACTGATATGAATCGGACGGACATCTGCAAACTTCGAAACGCCCAGGTTGTTTAACCAGCGAATAAAGGGCATCACGCTTGCAACAGCGAATGTTGTGATGCCCCGTGCAATTGGAGGTTTGGAGCTGGGCAGACCCCTCTTAAACCATGCATAAGCAACAGCTTTGCTGTCATCAATGAGCGTCCGAGGTATGCTCATATCCCAGTTAACGTATTTATAGGACTGAGCAACATTGGCCTGATCGAAGAACGGACGGAAGTCCCACTGCGCGGCGCCAAACCTGCTTAGAACCAGCGTTTCGCCACGCTCATTAACGATTGCGCTGATCACAATAGCATCCCGCTCTGCCGGACTTAGGCCACTAGATGTAACTGGCTGTGCGCTTAGGACATCATATGCCTTCAAAGCCGCATTAGTGCTTCTTATATTCAAATGCTGCCAGCCCGTTTTTTCGTCATTAACTCAATTTTTTTCGCCCAGAACAAGTGCGGAGATTTTTCAGCCTTGGCCCTCGCTCGCGCAACCAATGCGGGATCAAACTTTTGCATAGTAAACTCATTAATCAGTCGGATATAATCAAGCTGACGCTTGCGCCATGCCTCCCACTCGTCCGTAAGAAAGTATTCAACTTCGGCATACAAAAATTGTTGGTAGCTAAACAGTCGGTACAAATCCTCCAGCGTGCCTACAATGGCATAGCTAGGGCAACCAAGGCAGTGGATAAACTCAGAACAGTGATTGACCCCATCCTTCGGCGCCCGAACGCCGTAAAGGCTGTCTTTACATCCGCCTGGAGGGGTTGGTGTAATGCTGACGCCACGCAGCTTTTCGGGAAAAGCCTCACCAACGAACTTCGCGCCTTCAGTTTTGATTTCATCGTTGATTTTCAAATAGTGGTTATCTGCGACCGCTGGCGTGTGCCCCATGACAGAAGACACTTCGAGAATGTCGCCACCGCTCAGTTTCCACAAACGGCTTTCCATAGTCTTCCGGAGCCGACTAAGCGTTACATTTAGTCGATTACCTCGATCGTCCTGGAGTGCGTGACGCTCACAAATATTTTTGGTGGACACGTATAAAGCCCCGGACGTAAGAGTAACAATATTGTTCTCGCCACCTCGCTGCCCTGAACGATACAACCATACATATGAACGAATCTCCTCGGATGCCAGCGCTACAAGTGGTTTGCTGATTTCAAGGGCCTTATTCAAGACTGCAACTCCATCAAGTGGAATGGCGCTGTAATCATCTAGCAAATTAGTTTGACGTATTGTTTTACTCTGCGCACCTTTGCCCCGACGCTTAATGGTGGTTATCAATCTGAGATTTGGCACAAACGGGTGAGGCTTTAAGGCATCTCTCGTCATTTCTAATAGTGGTGTGGTATTAATTCCTGACCTCGCAGCCGTGATTAGAAGCATCACTGCCATTGCCTCTGCCCCATTGCCAAGGAACGTGCCCTTATGGATAGCAATAAGGTCGGATTTTAGTGCCCCGAGCAGCCTTTGCATTTCCCCCATGGTCAGCGGATCTGCATCTTTTGTATTCTGTGCATTGTTGGGAAAAGGATTTGGCGGCAGGAGATCGTTAGGATCGGCTTCTACAAATCCATAGTCGGCCAAAACAATAACCAATGACTTGAAACTTGTGTAGTAATTTTTGGCCGTTGAGCCGTTGGGATACTTAAGCTTTAGCCAAGATATATAACGTTCCAAATGGCGTTTGGTCAGGCCGTTTGGTGCAGCAGGTGGCGACTCGACCGAGCCTCCACTTAAGAATTTCAGAAAGAACCTCAACCCGTTCGCAGAGTAACCAATCAAAGTGGCCACAGAGAAGTTTCCTCCTAGCAACAACGCTCGGATAACGTAAATGCTTTGAATTGCCCAAGCGTCTACTCCCAAACCTAAGTACTGAGAATGGTCAAGTTGCCTATAGTTGCTCGGGTTTCTTGGCAAATCAATCTTGGTGTTGTCGTCGACAGCCTCAAATCCTTTCGTGACGGATTGTAGGACTGCCTTGTAGTTCTTTTCCCTAGCCAACGTATTTACCTCAGGTGCGCTTAGTGAAGTCAGCCATAAACATCATGTCAATTTCGTCCTCATGCGCAAGAACGGATTGAGCCTCCAGTTGATTAATGAGATGCAAGTAAATCATCGTTGTTTGAACATCTGAATGCCCCAACCTGTCTCTGACATACAACAGCGGTTCACCTTCAAATTCTCTGCTTTTCCGAAGAGCAAGCAAGGTATAAGTCCCATAGGTGTGGCGCAGCATATGAGCCCGCACATAGATGCCACACTTTCGTTCATAGGACTTCATAACGTCCACAACGGAGTCCTTTGAATAATGCCTACCTTTATTGGTCAGCAGCAGCGCGGTAACACTTCCATCACCATTGGATTTACGAACCTCTCGCTGGTGAAGGGAATAAGACCACATGCTCTCCATTAGCGACCATGGAACATCGATAGTCCTGGGCCTGTCGTATTTAAGATGCATGTCTGAAGGATCAAGAGCAACACCGATCATTTGCCCTGGGCGTAGCCCCTTTTTCAACCTAGGATTGAACACATATTTGAGAGGAAAAGACCTAGCTTCACAGGAGCGAAGGCCAGTACGTACCATGAGGTGAAACAATATCTGGTGGCTTAGATCAGCATCCAGTGCAAGGCATACCTTGACTTGATCCTTGGTCAAGAACTTGGTCAGGCGCTTTCGCTCGCGCACCATCACCGAAACCTTAGTGTTACCGGCCATGGGTTGAGCGACATGGCTTAGAAGGCCGGAATGTGGACGCACCCTGACCCTTTTCTCGCCGAAGGGCAGCACGCTTATCATATTGCGCTGTTTGGCCCATCGGTAGAACCTCACAATCAGGGCTAGACGACTGTTTACCGTTTTGGGATCAAGTGCTAATTCTCCGCTAGACCAATCCCTGTACCTCGACAGAATGCTCAGGCCATGGGCCGGACTTTCCTCGTCCCAGGCCAAACCATTGGCTTCCAGGAAGGCAAAGTAATCGTACAAACGCCGTCCGTAGGCGTCCCAAGTCAAATCGCTTAGCGCCTCACCTGACTCGACGAGTGTGTGCCAGAGAAAGGATTGCGCTGGCTCGACTGGCCACCCCTCTAATCCAACCAGCAGCGGGAAACCTTCAAAGGATCGACCTGCCAATGCTAGATCTTTTGTTGCGAATACCAGCCTCATTCCACCGCCCTAAGTCACCACCAATAGATTGCCTTATGAAGCTCGGAACTGACTGTTCCAGAAGAGCTCAGAAGGTGTCACGGACTCTACAGGATTTGCTAACGCTTTCTACCCCTCAGATCATTATTGGAGAGCACGACCACCGGCGTATGCCGCAGATCTGGCCGGAATAGCTTTTCGCAGGAGGCGTAAAAATTATTGCAGTCCACAAGTGCAAAAATCGATGTCATCCTGGCTCGCTCTGAACCCAGCTCATATTGCGGTCCAGGATACCGAAGCAAGTCGTTGCTTCATGACAACCCGCCACGGTTGAAAGAGCGCACCACATTGGTCACTACTCCAAACACCTCAAGCACCATATCGTCCCCGATAACGATGGGCTCATAGCCAGAATTTCTTGGCAAAAGCCGGGCAGGCGGGGGCGACAGGTGGAGCTGTTTCACCGTCATCTCGGTTTCCAGGCTGGCGATGATGATGTCCCCGTGTCGGGCTTGGAGAGATCGGTCCACCACCAGTACATCACCAGGGAAAATACCGGCCTCAGTCATGGACTCGCCCTGCACACGGACAAAGAAAGTGGCGGCAGGGTGCTGAATGCATAGCTCGTTCAGATCGAGGGTTTTCTCAATGTAGTCCTCGGCTGGGGAAGGAAAGCCCGCCGAAACACGCTCCAGGAACAGTGGGATTTTCAGGATCGAGATGGGTTTGTAGTCACCGAGGAGAACGCAGGGCATGGAGACACCTAATACTGTTAATTTATACAGTATTATTGGTGGGAGGAAACGTCGATGTCAAACGATTACGTGGCGAGGATAGCGGCACTGAGCTAGGCTGTTGTTTTGTCGCGATTTGGTGGGAGTGCATGTGTCTGTGCAGAGCTTAATCATAAAACGGTCAAAGCTTTGTAATCTCTGAGGGCTCTGTCAAAACACTGTTATGCGTCAATGCGACACATCTTGTCGTCTTGCTAGTATAGCCTGAGAAAAAAGGCCATAAGGAAGCGATATGTCGAATTTTGATCAGAGTTTTGAGAGCACTCGCTTAGCTATGCTTGCTCAACAGCATCCAGAGATTGTGAAGGTAAAAGGCAAAATCGTTTTCAACGCTGAAGAGGTTGAAGACCGCCTGAGCGGTACATCTTGGAAGCTTGAGGAAGATATATTCGATAAAATCACCGAATCGGGTTTTAAGCTTCATATTATTGAGCTTCTTGATAACTTCATTCAATATCGAGGGCAGCACAACCAGCTCCCTAAAAAGGAAGGCGTTATCCATTTTGGGGATGGCCTGCTTGATATTGAGTGGTTACCTAACGGCTCAATAAAATTGTAAGTGCTAATTTGATTAAATAAAATATATAAAATAATAGATAGGTAACGATTTGGGTATTATTGAGAATTATTGCGACACTAGTTTCGATGATCACCTGGCTGATATCGAAGGAATTAATAGATTGCCTTGGGTTGGGGCAAATTATAAAGATAAAAAACTAAAAACGTTAGTTCTTGGTGAGAGTGTTTATGATTGGAATCCAAAGGATCCATCTAGTGCTGAGAGAATATCTGACTCATACAATCTAAGAAAGCTTCATAAAGCACATGCTTTTGATTTCAAGAGAAATTCAAGGTTTGTAAGAAATATAGAAAGGGCAATATACTCGAAAAAGAAGCCAACAAATGAGGAAAAGGCGGATTTTTGGAATTCTGTGGTTTACCACAACCTTGTCAGCAGAGTTATTAAAACGAAAAAGCATAGGCCGTTGTATGATGATTATTATTTTGGATGGAAGGTTTTCGATAAATTAACGTCGGTTTTTAATGTGGATCAAGTCATTGTTTATGGTTTGGAAGGTGTAAAGATTAAGGCGTTTAATAGTTATTATAAGGATGTTGGTATTACTCCTGTACAGTCAAGTAATTTAGAAAAGGTTGGGCGATCCAGGCCTAAGAAATTTATTCTCAAGAAAGATGGGAAAAATATAGATATTCTTTTTATTCGTCATCCAAGCGCCTATTTTGGCTGGAAAAAGTGGTCGGTCGTCATTCAGTCAGAACTAGCTTTTCCGGGTCAAATTGCATAACAAGTGCAGGCACTGCGACGCCCTTTACATTGCGCCTTCGGCTCCATTCCAAGGTCGCGCATGCTGCAAGCGTTAAGTGTCAAAGGATTGATCGATGCAAAGTGAATGTCTCTGCGGAACCGTGAAATTCGAAATTGATGGAGAGATCCGGAATCTCTACCAATGCCACTGCTCGCTGTGCCGTAAGGCAACAGGAGCCGCCGCTAACGCTGCCACGTTTGTGCAGGGTTCTAGTTTTCGATGGGTCTCAGGTCAAAGCGAGATTCGGTCGTACCAAAAGCCAAGCGGATTCCGGAGCGATTTTTGTTCGAATTGTGGGAGTCCAGTTCCGAATAGCCTGCGGGGCACCGAAATGGTTTGGGTTCCAGCCGGTTTGCTCGATGAATTTGCAACATCAAGGGTTTCTGTACACCTCCACACAGCATCCGCCGCGCCATGGGAGCAAGTATGTGCTGAGTTCGTTCGACTGGAGGAGGGCCCTGAGAGCCTGGAATCACTTAACAAATTGTTGTAGTACCTCTGGCCCTGCACCAGACGCCTATTTCGCTGCGCTACAAGTGCGCCGCTATATAAAAGCGTTGCAAGTCATAGCCCGAGTTCACATTTATAAAAGGGAATGGTATGGGAGAGCTTTCTAAGAAAATAGGCGAGCACGGCGAGAAAGTCGTGCTCGAATTCTTAAAAATGATTGGATGGGCTGCGCCTGGTGATGGTGAAACTTTGCAGTGCAACAAACCGGACAAGCATGCAAAGAAGGAAGGATCGCCTCGGACCACGCATGGCATTGATCTATTCTTCCCACACAAGAGCCAGCTGGAAGACTTTACGATCTCTAACGCAATTATTTCAGTAAAATACACATCTAAACCTTACCCAAATCCGCCGAACAGCAAATTCAAAGAGCACATTACTGATCTGTCCCAGACAATCGAGTGTTTTGCAAGATCAGAGCTGAGGGACCAATCCAACCGAGAATATGAAGGTTTAGGAATAAGAAAGTCGAATGATACAGGTGTTCTATTCTGGTTCAGTGGCAATCGTAATTCCGAGCAAGATGTGGTTGGAAAAGTTTCCGGAGTAATACTTGACAAGGATCTGGATTTTAGCAGCATTCAAGTAATCGACAATGCTAGAGCAGCTTTTATATACAACTCAATTTTAACAGCGCGCCGCATTTACGATACATGTGATCTAAATTTTCATTATGCATTTAACTCGTCAAACTACACAGACCAAGGCATAGAGAAATATGGGAAAATCCTGCCATTGGAGTATATTACATCTCCCATAATTCCCATGAGGTTGATTGATAAATTAAGCAATAAACAAAAGTTTTGCATATCAACTGTAGAGAACTTTAGTGAAGATGCGATGAAGAGACTCTTGAACTTTGCTAGCGATATTTCTCAAGACTTTTCGCAAGAGTTTATCTTTATTTTTACTCAGTATGATGAGCTGGAAGATAAGTCAATAGTGAATAAGTGTATTAGAAGTCTAGGCGAGAGAGCATCGCTTTTTGACGTCAAAGTCCACTGTTCTAATGGCGACTTCAGGGGGCTTGTAAATGAACAATAAAAGATTCCTTTTACCCTATGGTGATCCATTAAGAGAATTTCTAAGTCAGCCGGGAATCACCAAAACTGATATTAAGTCAATTTTGAGAAGAAGGGGGGTCTTTTTTTCTGACGATGAGAAGGTGAATATGGTTCCGGTCCTAATAAAGACTGGAATCTGTCCTTATGAGCTTGAAGAGTTGATTGACAAAGTTAAAGGAAAAGAGGACAACCCAAAGGTTCACACGCAGAGTATACCATGGGCTGGCGGCGATAAGCCTTTACTTGATGCGATCCCAGCGGAATTAAATATACAAGATATAATTGATCAACCGTTTTCTAACTACAAGGTATTAGGGGCGCCTAATTTTAAAGCAGTAAATGGGAATCAAGACCATGTTGAAATGGAGTTCAAGGTTGAGCGGTATGATTTAACAAAAAGCTGGGATAAAAATACTTCCCAATTTTCAGGTAAAGTCACGCTCAGGAAAGGTCATGATAATTTAGATGTAAGTATGAGTTTAAATCATACTTCTCAAGAAACTAAACTTGTTGCGGATAAGGTTTCCCGAAGAATCGTCCAGAATATGAAAAATGAGGGGTTTGTAAACAGCGAGGCAGAAGTCCGTCGTATTAGGTTTAATGACTTCAGCAACTCCAACCGTGTTGCATTTCTACAGGATTTATCTCAGAAACAATTGAAAGAGGCGTTGTATTTTAAAGATACTAAGGATATTGGATTTAGGCCAGATAAAAAGACGGAGTTGCCTAGTGATATTTCCTGGATGGAAGACAAAATAAAAAACATGATTCTCCAGGGGAACGATATCCATACAACGTTCTTTGTGAAAGATAAAAATTACCACCGGTTCTTAGAAGTATATCGGATCGAGGCAGAATACTCTTTCTCTCAAGAAGAGTGTTCTGGCGATTGTAGAATTGTTTTTGAGTTCAGCGAGTTCATTAGTCGTGAAAGAACCGACGCCGAATTACTTATTCGAGTTGCTAACATAAATTTTAGCGATAAAATCTCGTCAATTTCAACAAATAAAGTTAAAGAAGCTCTCCTGTCACAACTGGAGGCAGCAAAATTGAAATTGCATGAGCAGTATCGTGAACCAAGCTTGTGACAAACGCATGTAGTCGGATTTGCTTTTCGCTGCGCTCCAAACCCGCCGAAAATGCGGGCAATAGAAATACCAAGGAATCTGCATGAAGGAGGTATATGAGAGGGTTTTCGTAACCGATGCGAAATCCTGTTTCACTGGATCTGATGGCGTGGCGGTCGTTCATGCATGCAAAAGCCCATGTCACCAGCGGGCTGTTGGATACACTGGCAAGCTTCCGAACTCTCATCCAAACTACTTGGTCTTGGAGCAAGGTCCAGACCTGTATCTGAACATAATTGATCCACCGGTTCCGTTGTTTATGCCAGCACTATTTTCAAACTTCATGAATTTCGCGAAGAAGCACTGGGATGACGGAAAAAAGCTGGTCATTCACTGCAACCAAGGTGAATCCCGTGCTCCATCTCTGGCCTTATTGTTCCTCGCCCGGAAACTTGCCGTTATTGATGATAGTTCATATAGCTCTGCGCGTGGCGAGTTTCAAAAGCTCTATCCCCGGTACCAGCCCGGAAAAGGGATTCAAACCTATTTCACTCAGAATTGGGCTAAGCTTGGTCAGGATTTTTAACGAAACGAATCGCGTGGCGGCCGATCGCCGGCAGATGCCCTTCCCGTGAGTGCTTCATCACCACTCTAGGATCGCAGCGGTGCTTTTGCGTTAGAACTTTCATTCACATTGAGAGGTAAGGGCATGGCTATATGCACAGCACCATCAAGAGGACATCGTTCAGCGAGCGCGGCAGCCAACTGTCCTGCATGTGGTGGGCGCTATGGTCGGTACGGAGGTAGAGGCTACAGTTCATACGCGACCCCATCCTATCCTTCGTCTCGGGGCAGTGGAGGCAGCGGCGGCGGAACAAGTCGCAGTGCAAAACCACGCTGGTCGAAATCAGGTTCATCTTTACCGTACACATCTGCTCAGATTCAGTCTCTCGAACCAATTCGCGAAACCGTTGAGGTTCGAGCGGCGCAGCACCCTGATCTTCGTGATGTTTTCCTATGTCATGCTTGGGGCGACCGTAAGGAAGCGGCTAAAAAACTGCATGATTTACTCGTGGCTGCTGGTGTCAAAGTTTGGTTCAGCGAAAATGATCTTGGACTTGGCGTTCCGATGATGCGAGCCATCGATAAGGGATTGGCGAATTCTCGAATAGGACTTGTACTGGTCACTCCAGCAATGCTGGAACGCTTACCAAAAGAGAGTGTCGCAGACAAAGAACTTTCAGCACTGCTGGCACGTAATCAACTCATTCCCATCGTGCACAACACTTCATATGAAGACCTGCGAAATGTTAGCCCCATGCTCGCCTCTCGAACTGGATTGGATACTTCTGAAGACTCAATGGAAGTTGTTGCAAAAAAAATCGCCGAGTTGGTAGAGATATAATTCGGTGGCTATAGGTTCCAGATAAGGCCAAGCAGCTGGTAGCCATGGTCCGCATGCGAGTGACTGTTCCGCTGGCTGTTACCTCTCACAAACAGTGTGGACAAGGGGCTCCTGGCATGAACGGGAGGGCCAGTTGTAGGTCTATGCAAGGCCCTCACCGTCCATGGCGTTTTCAGAAATAATTAGAGGCCCCAGCCCCTGGTCGTCTCATGCCGCATATCACGCTCGACCTGTTTTTCCTGCAACCACTCATGGATTTCCGAATCGATCCAGCCTACCGATTTACCACCCAATGATATCGGTCTGGGGAACCTACCCAGATCTGCGTACTTATATATAGTCGATCTTGCCAGGCCGGTTTTCTCAATCACCTCTGCGAGTCTTAGCACTCTCATAACACTACTCCTATTTTTATCCATAATATTTGCTGGAAATCAGCGACGTGCCAGCGCCGGGAATTCGGTGTTGGCACGGTTGTCATTATTCGCCACAACTCGTGCAGGGCCATGCCACTTTCTGTTGGTAATGTTTCGGTTTTTAGAACACAACAAGAAAGGAGTGCTGTTATGGGATTTGTTTCGTGTCTTGAGGATCAGCAAAAGCGGTTTGAATCGGACTGCCACATTCTTCAGCGGGACATACGGTCAGGGAGCGTGGATGGTGAATCCGCAAAAAAGGATGCTCTACGCCTGCTCGGCGATGCCCAGGTGTATTGGGCTAAGATGCTGAAATATATGGATTAATTAATCATGCCAGATTTTGGCATCGGGGAGAGTCCGCAGGAGCTTCGTGAGCAATGCTCTGAATTGAAGGGTGTCCTGACTAGGGCAGAGCATGAATCTTTGCGTGTGAGCGATCTGGCGGGGTTGTTATTTCTTCACAATCAGGTGTTGCAGGAGCAGTTGAAGCAAGAGCGCATTCGCCGCAGGCAATTAGAGCGGGATTTTGAGAAAATGGGCGGTGAAGACTTCGGCCGATTGGTGGAGCCGTTCCTGACAAAAGGGATGTTTGCAAAGCACGCGAAACGGTGACCGAGTGGTGACAAGATTTCCAAGGGTTTGAGAAACGGTGACCAAACGGTGACAAGAAAGGCCGTTTCCCAGAAACAACAAAGCCCGACTCTTTCGATATCGGGCTAAGTGTCTGATCTAATTGGTCGGGACGGTAGGATTTGAACCTACGACCCCTTGCACCCCATGCAGGTAACCGGCGGCATAGAGCCCCGCCGTTGTCCAGAGGCAGGCGGTCAGCAGCAGGAAAACCTGTCGCAGATCATCCAGCAGCCAGGCCCCACCGTTGAGCAGGTAGGGAAGCTCCAGGGTCCAGCCGGGCCCGGCCAGAAGGGCCACCGCCAGTGCCGGCAGTGGCAGTAGCGGTAACCCGTAGCGCATGGTCCGTCCCGAGTCGGACACCAGTGCCAGTACTGGAAACAGCAGGGGCAGCAGGACGGCAGCAGGAGCCAGCACTGACATCATGGTAGATACTCCCTGGCGGCGATTAGCTCCGCCCATGTGAGCGGACTGAATGGCATGGAAGCCAGCAACCCGACCATGATGGTCATCAGGGCCGTGATCAACGGGGGCCAGAGCAGCCAGGTGCTGGTCTCCAGTCCCCCCCAGAAACGCTCATGGGGCCAGCCATTGACCGCCTCCCGGAACCAGAGCCGCTGGACAATGGGCAGAAAATAGGCGGCATTGAGAATGCTGCTGAGCAGCAGTACCGCAATGGCCCAGTGCATGTTTGCGGCAATGGCCCCGGAACCGATGGTCCACTTGGTGATGAAGCCAGCCAGCGGCGGGGCGCCAATCATGCCAAAGGCACCAATGGTGAAGGCAAGGGAGGTACCCGGCATTCGCCGGCCGGCACCGTCAAGCTCATCAATCCGGTGTACCCCGAGGGTTTCGGCGTAATTGCCGGCGCAGAAGAACAGCGTGATCTTCATGATGCCCTGATGAAGCAGGTGCACGAGTCCACCGGCCGTACCAATGGGGCCAAAGAGGCTGATCCCCAGGATGATGTAGGACACCTGGCTGATGGTGGAATACGCCAGTCGCCGTTTGAGATCGGTTTGGCTCAGGGCGCGGACCGACCCGTAGAGGATCGTGAAGGCAGCCAGCCAGGCCAGGGGTTCAAGAAGCCCAAGTGCCGAGACCGATGCAATCCCATAGATGTCGTAGACCACTCGGACAATGCCGAAGGCCCCTGCCTTGACGACGGCGACCGCGTGCAGAAGAGCGCTGACGGGGGCGGGTGCCACCATGGCCTGGGGCAGCCAGCCGTGTAGGGGAAAAATGGCCGCCTTGACCCCGAGACCCGCTATCAACAGCACAAAGATCAGTCTCAGCGGTGTCTCCAATTCCGATCCAGCGTGCTGGAAATGGCCCCCTTCCCGGAAGGGAAGGTCCCCGACAAGCCCATGGAGCCAGGCGATGGCGACCAGCACTACGGCGCCACCCGTCAGCGTGTAGAGGATGTAGGTGCGCCCCGCGCGTAGGGCCTCAGGGGTGCCCCTGTGCACCACAAGCGGATAGGTGGCAAGCGTGAGCATCTCGTAGAACAACAGGAAAGTGAAGAGGTTGCCGGCCAGGGCGATGCCCATGGTGCTGGCGACACAGAGGCTGAAGAAACCGAAGAAACGGCTGCGGTTGGGAGAGCCCTCGAGGTACCCCACGGCGTAGACGGTGGTCAGCAGCCAGAGAACGGAGGAGAGACCGGCAAACATCACGGAAAGCGCATCGGCTTTCAGGGCGAAGGTCACCCCGGGCAGCATCGGGAAACTCAGCTGGTAATCGACCCCCCGGAATACACCCCAGACCATGATGGTCACGAGGCCGAGCTTGATCAGGGCGGCGGTCAGGTTGATGGTGGTCCTGAACCCTGAACGGTGTTCCGGCGTGGCAAAAATGAACAGGGCGGCCAGGATGGAGGTCATCAGGGCCAGGGGAGGCAGAAGTTCGCTCAGCGTCATGGCATCCCTCCTGATTCAAGGGGGAGAGCCATAACCGAGAGCACTGGCTCGGCAACAAGTGCCAGACCCAGCGCCATGAGGGCCAGCAGCAAAGGGGTAACTTCAAGGCTGAGGGATGGGCGATGGAAGTTATCGCTACCGGTGTTTTCGACGAAGGATGCCTGATAGACCTGGAATACGTAGACTGCCGAAAACAGACTCCCCACGATAAGAACCAGAATCCACCACCACTGGCCGCTGCCAAGGCTGGCCTGGAGCAGCATCCATTTGGCCGCAAAGCCGCCGGAAGGCGGCATGCCCATGAGTGAGACGCCGGCCAGTCCAAATGAAAACAGCGACACGGGGAGAAAACGGCTGATGCCAGCAAGCGCCGTGATCTGGTTACTCCCGGTGGCAAGGATCAGGTTGCCGGCGGCCAGGAACATCGCGGCCTTGGCCAGGGCATGGCTGACCACCTGCAGGGTCATGCCCTGTTGCGCCTGCTGGGACACCGTATCGCTTACCGCAAAGGTCAGTGGAAACAGCAGAAAGAGATAACCGATCTGGGCCACGGATGAGTAGGCAACCACCTGCTTGAGCCGGGACTGACGGCAGGCCAGCCAGCTTCCCCAGATAACAGCGGCTCCCCCGAGACCGCCAACCAGTTGGGCGGCGGCAATGGAGCCCAGGGTCTGGCCGAACTCAAGCCAGAGCCGCGCGGCAATGTAGAAGGAAGCCTTCACGACCAGCGCCGACAGCAGTGCGCTGACGGGGGATTTGGCGATTCCGTGGGCCGGGGGTAACCAGCCATGCAGCGGGAAGAGGGCGGTTTTCAGGGCCAGCCCCGTAATCATCAGCGCCAGCGCCATACCGGGGCCGGCCAGTGCCTGGACGCCGCCCAGAAGCGACGCGGTTCCGGCAATGGAGAGCGTCCCGAACTGGCCGTACATAAGGGCGACACCAAGCAGATAGGCCATGGAGCCAAGCAGTGCGGCCAGCAGGTAGCGAAGCGAGGCGCGCAGGGCACCGATGCCACCGCCAAGGGCGACCAGCCCGACCGCCGCGAGGCTGATCAGTTCCAGTCCCACATAAAGGTTGAAAAGGTCGCCACCGAGCCAGACCCCATTCAGCCCTGCCCAGAGGAACCAGAAGAGGGGCCAGAAATAGCGGTGCCAGGCGCTGCGTGGATCCAGGTAGGCGCTGGCATGCATGCCACAGGCGCCGGCAACCACGGCGGTAAGAAGGACAAAGGTGACTGCCAGCCCATCCACGCGCAACTCGATGCCAAGCGGTGCTTCCCAGCCGCCGAGCGCGTAATGAAAGCCACCGTCGCGGGCCACTGCAACCCAAAGTCCCATTGAAACCAGAACCTGCACTGCGATACCCAGCCAGCTCACCAGGCGGCCCCGGGAGAAGTCGAGAAGCAGGCAGAAGACCGCCCAGGCCAGAGGCGTGAACAGCAGGCCTGCCATGAGCCATGCGGTGGTCATTCGGCGCCTCCCTGATCGGATTCAGGGTCGTCGGATTCCAGGGATATGTGGCCGGAGAGGTGGAAGTAGCGACGTATCAGGATAATGGCCAGGGCGGTGGCGGCGATGGATACCACGATGCCGGTCAGAACCAGTGCCTGGGGAACGGCATCCGGTCCCTGGCGATGCTGGGCCAGCCCGACCAGGACCAGGAAGGTGCCCGAGCCGATCAGGTTGAAGGCCAGAAGTTTGCGCAGCAGGTGCCGGAGCTGGATGAAACCGAAAAGGCCAATACCGCAGAGCCCCGCACCGGCAAAGGCGTACAGCAACGATGGCGTCATCAGGACTCGCCCTCCCCGCGCTCTTCGGTATCATTGACGGGCGCGGCGACAAAGAGGGCCAGCAGCACCATAGCGATGGAGAAAGTCAGGACGATTTCGATCGTGATGATCAATGGTTTGGTCATCCCGGGCGGATAGGCCAGGAAGGCCTCACCGGCCATGGCGCTGAGCACGGCCACCAGCAGGAAGACGGCAAATCCGAGGCCAAGCCCCAGCCTCAGCAGCAGACCGGGGCGGAGGAACCCCAGGGGAATGCCGCCCAGGCGCATCAGCACCCCGCAGCCCGCGAGCACGGCTCCGGCCTGGAAGGCCCCGCCGGGGCGATCGGAGCCGGCCCACAGCAGATAGCCTGCAAGCACCAGCATCAGCGGAATGAACCAGCGCTGGAGGACGTAGAGGAGGGAATCCGAGGTTCGTAGATCGGGATCCTCCAGGGACGCGGTCTTTGCCATTGAGATGCCGGTGATGCCGGCGATGACAAGAACCGCGATCTCAAGGAGGGTATCGTAGCTGCGGAAGTTCAGCAGCACGGCGGTAACGGGATGATCCACACCGCTTTCGTGCATTTTTCCGGCAAGAAGCTCCGGCAGGTTAACGGAGGTCTGGCTGCCGGCAATGCTCCAGAGGCTGGCCCACAGGAGCAGGACAAATGCCAGTGAGGCCAGCAGCGGGACGGCAACGGCGAGAATATGTTTCATGATTGTTCGTCGCCTCCGCCGCGCCGGAAGTGGCTGACGGCATCAAGCAGCAACACGCCGGTCAGCCCCGCTCCGATGGCGGTTTCGGCCAGGGCAATGTCTGGCGCCCGGAGTCGCACCCAGGCGACCGCCATCAGTAGCCCGAAGGCGATGAAGACGACGACCGCACGGAATAGATCCCGGGAGCTGAGTGTGGCGATGGCCGTGGTCAGCAGTGCCGTAACCAAAAGGATGTCCAGGAACCATTCAAGCATCGGGGCCACCTCCACCTTGTGTCTCCCTCTTCTCAGATACCACCGCCCGCGCCACAAGGTGGGCGGACGTGGCGCTGGCGGCAAGCGCCACCATCCAGATCAGCAGTACTTTCAGACCCACTGCGGGGGAAGTCACCTGCGGCAGCAGGGCGATGACCAGGAAACCGAGTCCGAGGTTGTCCACCTTGGTCAGCGCATGGGTCCGGCTCAGCGTATCCTGAAACCGGAAGAGGCCGAGCGTGCCGATGGCAAAGAACAGGCAGCCGGTTACCAGAAGCAGTGCCTGAACCAGTTGGATCGTATGCTCAATCATCCGCCGGGCTCCGGTCGATTCGAACAACCCGTGTCACGAAACCGGCAATGGCCAGCACCGAGAGCATCGCGAGTACCAGCGCCACGTCCCTGAGTGATGGCATCGCCTGGGCTTCTGCCAGCACCAGCATCAACGCCACGCCAGTGGTTCCGAACAGTTGTGATGCCAGCATGCGGTCCGCCGGGTCCGGACCGAGCCATATCCTGACCAGGGCAATCAGCAGCGTCAGCAGCAGGAAGGCGGCTACGCTATTCAGCAGGAGCGTCATGATTTGGCTCCGTTGCCATCTGCTGGGGCGATTCCGTACATGGCGGCAATGCGGCTTTCCGTTTGGCGCACCGAGTCGGCGATGGGCATGCGCTGGTCCAGACAGTGCAGCTCGAGCCGGTCACCACTGAGGTTGACACTGAGTGTGCCCGGCATCAGCGAGAGTGCATTAGCCAGCAGCCACCGGGGGCTGCCTTCGGGGAGTGTGGTGGTCAGTTTCAGAGTCCCCGGGTCCACTGGAAGCCGGGGCAGCACCAGTCGCCGGGCCACATCCACGCCCGCGATGACGGAATTGCCGAGAAAGTGGCCCGTAAAAAGGAGGGTGCCCAGGGCACGAAGGCGGTAGGTGCCGGGACGGACCGCATAGGTTCCGGGCGGAAAAAGCCGGACGGAAACCAGTGCGACCATCAGCGATACCACGGCCCCGAAGGGCGCGCCGGACCCGTCACCTTCGGTCAGGGCCCACCAGACGATGAAAAGGCTGAGGGTGCGAAGCAGAACCGTCTTGATCGTTTGCATGGTCCGGTGTCCGGGACTTGGCCTGTGATGGATGGGCAAAGGCTAACACAGGCGCAGCCCGGGGATAATCCGGTTACAGGTTACTTTCCCTGAAAGGCAGTTCCAGGCGCGCCTCCTGGGCGTAAGCCCTGACGGCCTGTGCCTCCCGCCGGCAGAAATCGGCGACGGCGGGGCGCAGTCGGGGATCCTGGATCCAGTGAAAGGACTCGAACAGGTGAGGCCGGAAGCCGCGCTTGAGTTTGTGCTCGCCCTGGGCCCCCGCATCGAACCGCGACAGCCCCCGTTCAATGCAGAAATCGATACCCTGGTAATAGCAGGCTTCGAAATGCAGCTGGTCGTATTCCTCAAGGCAGCCCCAGTAGCGGCCATAGAGCCGTTCCCGGTCGTGCAGGAACAAAGCGGCGGCACAGTAGCGACCCTCATGCACGGCCATGACCAGGAAAAGCTGCTCGGGCATGGCGTTTACCAGGTGCTCGAAAAAGGCTCTGTTGAGGTAGGGGCGTTGGCCGCGCTTGAGGTAGGTGGCCTGGTAGAACAGGAAGAAGGCGTCCAGGGCCTGTTCCGAAATGTCCTCACCCCGGAGTTTCTGGAAGTGGATGCCCTGCTCGGTAACGGCGCCACGCTCCTTGCGGATCTGCTTGCGTTTGCGGGATTTCAGTGCCCCGAGAAAATCCTCAAAGCTGCTGAACCCCTCGTTGTGCCAGTGGAACTGGCAGCTCAGCCGGGTCATCCATTCCTCGCGGTGAAGGTTGTGTCTTGCGCTCCCGTCGGGAAACAGCAGGTGCCAGCCGGAAGCGGACTGCGCCTGGACTTCATCAAGCATGGCCTGGGCGGCCTGGCTACCCGCCCCGGACGGATCCTCTCCGGGCGCGACCAGGAGCCTGGGACCTTCACAGGGTGTAAATGGGATGGCGCTGAGCAGCTTGGGGTAATAGTCCAGTCCGTAATGGGCCCAGGCTTCAGCCCAGGCCCAGTCGAAGACATATTCCCCGAAGGAGTGGGTCTTGAGATAGCAGGGCAGGGCGGCTTTCAGGATGCCCGAGTCGTCCGTTTCAACCCAGTGGTGGGGCTGCCAGCCGGTGTCGGCGGTGGTACAGCCGGTGATCTCCAGCCCGCTCAGGAATTCGTGCCTGAGGAAGGGATTGCCGGTTCCCTCAAGACGGTTCCATCGAGCCGGGCTCAGGTCGGAAATCCGCTCAACAAACGCCATGAATGGCCACCTAGGCGCCGGGCATCGAAAGCAGCGCCGAGGCGATGGCAAAGTAGACGAGAATCCCGGTCACGTCCGCAATAAACGTAACCACCGGCGCGCTGGCCGTGGCGGGGTCGAGGTTCAGGCGGTTGAGCACGAACGGCAGCGACATGCCCACCAGGCTGCCGCTCAATACCACGATCACCATGGTCAGGGCGACCACCATGGCCATCTCATGCCCCCCGCGGTACATGCCGATCCCCGCGACGGCAATGGCCATTGTCAGCCCAAGCAGCATGCCCACGCTGATCTCGCGGGCCAGCATCCGGAGCCAGTCACGGCTGACCACATCCCCGGTGGCAATGGCGCGCACCATCAGGGTGGAGGACTGGGCGCCAGCATTACCCGCGCTGGCAATCAGAAGCGGGAGAAAGAACACCAGCCCTACGTGGGCTTCGATGGTGTCTTCATACATGGCAATGCCCGCACCGGAGAAGACGTTGGCGAAGACCAGCAGAACCAGCCAGAGGATGCGCTTCTGGTAGAGGGTGGTCAGCGCGGTTTCCTTGAGGCTGCCGGGGAGGTTGCCCACCGTGGCACCCTTGTGGATGTCCTCGGTGGCCTCGGCTTCCTGGACGTCCATGGCATCGTCGTGGGTCACGATCCCGACCATGCGCTCATTGTCATCCACCACGGGAATGGCGAGAAGGTCATAATCCGCGATCAGGCGCGCGGCCTCGGCACTGGGCGCATCGGTGTGGGCGCTCACGACCTCGGTCTGCATCAGGTCGTCCACCGCTTCCTGGGGGGAGGCCACCACCAGGCCGCTGAGCGTGACGATGCCCAGCAGGCGCCGATCCGCGTCCAGCACATAGGCCACGTAGATGGTTTCCTTGTTCAGGGCCTGGAAGCGCAGCCGTTCGATGGCCTGACGTGCCGTGATATGGGCCGGGACCGTGGCGTACTCGCTGGTCATGACCGAGCCGACCGTGCCCTCCGGGTAACTGGTCAGGCGCAGCAGGTCTTCCCGTTCCGCCTTGGCGAGCGCCGGCATCAGGGTTTCCTGGACCTCCTCGGGCAGTTCCTGGTAGAGGTCGGCGCGCTCGTCCGCGTTCATGTCCGTCAGCAGGCGGGCCTGGGCGTGGCGGCTCAGGTGCTGCACCATGCTGAGCTGGTGGGATTCCTGCATGTAGGGCAGGATGCGCGCCTGTGTACGGCGATCCAGGCGGTCAAACAGGAAGAAGGCCGATTCCGCTTCAAGCTCGTCAATAACCCCACCGATTTCTGCCGGGTGGCGGTTATTGAGGAGCTCAACAACGGTTTGGAAGTCTTCTTCCTCAAGCAGCGCCTGGACCTCGGACTGCAGTTCAGTTACTTCAGTCATGGCAGCCTCTCCGGGTCAGTCGGTTAAAAGTCGCTCGCGGTCTTCGCTGGCAAGCAGGTCGTTCAGCGCCGGGGATATCCGCGTGCGAAACCCGCCCTGTTTCCGCTCAATCAGTAGTACGGGGATCTCGTTCTTCCGAGCATGGGCCAGGGACTCTTCCGTTCCCATTACCATGAAGGCGGTTGCCAGGGCATCCGCCATGGTGTTCTCCGGGTGGAAGACACTCGCCGAGGCAAGCCTGTGCTGCACGGGTCGCCCGTCACGCGGGTCAATCGTGTGGGAATACCGTTTTCCATCGGCTTCAAAATAATTGCGGTAGTTTCCAGACGTCGCCAGTGACATATTCACCAATGGCAGGGCATGCCGCGCCACCTGTTCGCCATCCCGAGGCAGCTCAATACCAATCCGCCAGGGCTCTCCTGAACGTTTGTGGCCCCTGGCCAGGAGATCGCCGCCAATATTGACGAGGTAGGCCTTGTAACCGCCCTCCTCAAGCAGTGTGGCGAGACGGTCGACAGCATGCCCCTTGGCGATTGCTGATAGGTCAACGTAAATGTCGCTCAGCCGGCGGGCCCGGCCTGCATCCTGATCCACGTTCAGCTGCTGGAAGCCCACCTGGTCAAGGCGTTGCTGAAGCGCCTCTTCAGACGGCTTTTCCCGGGGGCGTGCCTCGGGGCCGAAACTCCAGAGGTTAACCAGTCCCCCCACGGTAATATCAAAGGCACCGTCTGTTGCTTGCGAAATCGTCCGGGACCGGGCGAGCAACTGGATGACGGGGTCAGGCAGTGTTACCCACTCTCCGGTCTCGGCGCTGTTGAGTCGATTCAGGTCGGAGTCCTCACGGTAGGTGGACATCTGTCGGTCCACCCTGTCCAGTTCATCCTCAAGCTGGCTGCGAAGCGTATCCTTCTGCTCGTCAGCCAGATCGTTGGCCACACTTACCTGATAGAAAGTGCCAAAGGCCTCGCCCTGGATCCGGGTAGGACTGGTTTCAGGTGGGGCATCGCTGCAACTGGCGAGCAGAACGAGCAGGATGAGCCCCAGAAGGCGGGCCGTTGCGGCATTAAAGCTCATAGTCCGCTCCCGGAATCAGTCTAAGAGTGGACGCATTATAGCGGCTGAGCGCCAGCTTCTCATCCGTTTTCCGGGCAAAAAAAACCCGGCGCATGGCCGGGTTTCATGGGATGGTGACCGGATTCAGGCCGCGTCATCCATTTCTTCGCCTTCGCTTTCGCCTTCGCCTTCGCTTTCGCCTTCGCTTTCGCTTTCGCTTTCGCCTTCAGCGTCAGCGTCAGCTTTCTGGGTTCTTTCCAGGATGCTGTTGAGGATTTCCTCCCCTTTATCACCCGCTTGCTCCAGGTAGATCTGGCGTACGTTTTTGCTGGCTTCGCGGAAGACGTCCCGCTCTTCTTCGGTAAGCTCAACAAACTCCGTACCACCCGCGTCCAGGATCTTCTGCAGCCGTTCTTCGTTGTATTCACGCTGCTTCTCATCAATCCAGGGCACCATGTTGTCACGAACCTCCGTGATCAGTTCCTGGCGATCTTCCGACAGCCCTTCGAACCAGTCGTTGCCCGCCGCAAAGGTGGAGATGAATTGCGCATGACGTGCCGAGGTGAGTACATCCTGCTCTTCATAGAAGCTCATTTCCTCGATGGCGAAGATCGGGTTGACCTGTCCGTCGATCTGGCCGAGCTGCAGACCGCTGTAGACCTCGGAGTAGGGCGTCGGTGTCGGGCTGGCGCCATAGGCCTTGTAGGATTCCACCAGGATCGGGGACGTCATGGTACGAATCTTGAAGTCCTCGAAGTCCTCGGGGCTGCGCAGAGGCTTGTCCGCGCTCCATACCATCCAGCCTTCCTGAACGATGTCCAGAAGCTGAAGGTCCTGCTTTTCATAGAGCGGCTGGAACAGGTCGTAGGTCTGCGGCGACGAGAGTACTTCGCGGTTTATGTTCGGATCTTCGGACAGGATGAAGTGCAGGGTGAAGATACCGACTTCCGGAATGGCGTCCGCGAGATGGCCGGGTGAGGCGAATGCCAGTTCCACCGCGCCATTCTGCATGAGTTCGGTGAGCTGGGAGGAGGTACCGAGTGTGCCGTAAGGGTAGACTTCAACCGTTACCCCACCATCGGTTTTTTCTTCAATACGCCGCTTGAATTCCTTCGCGTAGGCGTCCTGAACACTGCCTTCCACTTCTTCAAGAGCGAAGCGCCAGGTGTCCGGTTCGCTTTCCGCAGCCAGTTCCTCTTCGGTCTTGCCCTCGTCACCGGAGTCACTGGAATCGGATTCACCGGAATCCGAGCAGCCGTAGAGACTCAGTGCAAATATCATCATCAGGCCTGTCAGCCATTGGCGAGATTGGATCATAACGTGTCTCCCTGAATGGATTTTTTTTGGTTATCCCCTTTAAACATAACACAGTTTTTGTTCAGCAAAAGTCCTTCGTGGAATTTTGCGTTTGCAGAATCCGTTTACGTTGCATTGTTGCTCAAGGGCAGGTCTACCCGCTATTGTTACCAGAGGTCGATTGAGGGAGTATCCAATGAACGACCGGGCTAATACCGGTTCAGCACCGGTATGGAAGGCGATTTCCAAGAGTTCATTCGAATGGGTGGACACGGGGCTCGACTGGTTTGAGCGAAGCGCCCTTATTACGTGCGTGATCGCGATGGCGGTGGTAACCGTCGCCAATGTTCTTGCTCGGAACCTGATGGGGTTCAGCCTGCAGTTTGCCAATGATGCCGCGCAGATACTGCTGGTCATGGTGACCTTTCTTGGTATCGGGATCGGCGCGCGCCATGCCCGCCACATACGCGTTTCGGCGGTGCACGATCTGCTGCCGCCGCTGGGCCAGAAGATTCTGCTGATTTTCGTCAGTTTCACGACTGCCGGGCTGTTGTTCGTGTTTGCCGATTACGCATGGAACTACGCCGGAGCGGCCCAGCGAAGCTGCCGGGTCCTGCCGGAAGCCGTGAATCTTGGCCTGTTCAATATGCCCCTGGGCGGGATGCCCCTGACCGCTGGTGTCATTATCACCGTGGTGGCCCTAGCCCTTGCCGGGCATGGTATCCGCCTCGTGGAAGCCCTGCATGCGAGGCTGGTTCAATCGCTTCGCGGTTGGCAGCAGAGTCTTGCTCTCGGGGTTTCCATTCTTGTGGGTCTGCTGTTGGCCTACTGGTTGTTTGGTCTTTTCATCGACCTTGTCGAGGCGCGTTCCGGCCAGTGTCGGGTCACTTCCTCCACGGGCTTCCCGGTCTACCTTTACTATATGGTGGTTCCTCTCGGTTTTATGCTCGGGGGGATCCAGTTTTTTCTTGCCGGCGTTCGCAACCTGATCAGTCGTGAGAATTACCTGTCCTGGTACCAGAAGGACGAGTATGAGGAAGAGGGCGTGGACCCGGGGCTGGCAAGCTCCAGCGGCCTAAGTGATGAGGAATTGACAGTCGCTGAGGAAAACAATAACGGCGAGGGGGGCGATAACCGTGATTGATTTTCTGGAGTGGTTGAACATCGCCTCCATGGCAACTTCCGATGCCGCTCTGCTTGTGGGCGTTGTGATGATCGTCCTGCTGCTCATGGGGTATCCCATGATGGTGCCGCTGACAGTTGGCGCCCTGCTGCTGCTGATGGCGAAATTCTCGGGGCTGCATCCCTCCAACCTGGTTCAACAGATGATCGGCGGGGTGGAGCAGACTGTTCTGGTGGCAGTCCCCATGTTCATACTTGCCGCCGATATCATGATCAAAGGCAACACGGCGAACCGGCTGCTGGATGTGGTCAGCAAGTTCGTGGGCCACATCCGTGGTGGCCTACCCGTGACCACTGCTATTTCCTGCACCATGTTCGGCGCGGTTTCAGGTTCGACCCAGGCCACGGTTGTGGCCATGGGGCGACCACTCAGGCCCAGGCTGATTGAGGCCGGTTATACGGACCGGTTTTCCATCGCCCTGATCATCAATGCCAGTGATATTGCGCTGCTGATCCCGCCGTCCATTGGGATGATCATTTACGGCGTTGTCTCCGGCACTTCGGTCGGGGCCCTCTTTATTGCCGGTATTGGTCCAGGGCTTATGATCCTCGCGCTTTTTTCCCTCTACTGTTACGGCATTTCCGTCTGGAAGGGCATACCGGTTCTGCCCAAGGCGAGCTGGTCCGAGCGGCTCGTGGCGCTCAAGCGTTCCATTCTGGCCGGCGGATTTCCGGTTATCATCATTGGCGGTATTTATTCCGGTACCTTCAGCCCCACGGAGGCAGCCTCGATGTCCGTGGCTTATGCGTTGCTGCTGGAAATGGTCATCTACCGGCAGGTGAAGATGTCCCAGATCCCGGAAATTGCGCTCTCAACCGGAATGATCACGGCTGTGGTCTTTATTCTGGTGGCGGCGGGCATGGCGTTCTCCTGGATGATTTCATTCGCTCAGATCCCCAGCCTGTTGCTCGGTGATATGCTCACGGCGGCCTCACAGCACCCCTACCAGCTGCTGATTCTGATTTCCGTGGCCTACTTCGTGGGTTGCATGTTTGTGGATCCCATCGTGGTCATCCTGGTACTGACACCAATCTTCGCGCCCGCAATCGCTACCGCAGGCCTGGATCCGGTTCACGTCGGAACACTTGTGGTGCTACAGGCGGCGATCGGGTCGGCGACACCACCGTTCGGATGTGACATATTCACTGCCGTGGCGATTTTCAGGCGACCCTATCTGGAAGTGATCCGTGGGACGCCACCCTTTGTGGCGATCCTCCTGCTCTCCACCGCCTTGCTGATTATTTTCCCGCAGATTGCTCTCTTTCTGCCTGATCTGATGCGTAACTAGAAGAGACGCGACGGAGCCTATTAATGGAACTGCAACAGACGGATGTGCGCTTTCGGGTGGGCGGCGATGCCATCGCCGCCTGGTGGTTCTGGCCGGAGACACCGGTATCGGAGCCTGCACCCTGCATCGTTATGGCACATGGTCTTGGCGGGACCCGGGATGCGGGGCTGGTTCCCTATGCCCGTGTCTTCGCGGAAGCCGGATTTCCGGTGCTGCTTTTCGATTATCGCCATTTCGGTGACAGCGAGGGTGAGCCGCGCCAGCTGGTTTCCGTGTCCCGCCAGCTTGCCGACTGGCAGGCGGCGATTGACTATGCCCGCGAGCAGGAGGGGATTGATCCCGAGCGTATCGCGCTCTGGGGCTCATCGTTCTCCGGCGGGCATGTGATTGTTGCCGCGGCCCGCGATGGCCGGGTTGCAGCGGTTTCCTCCCAGGGTCCGATGATGGATGGCCTGGCGGCGGTCACCAATGTGCTTGGATACGCAGGTCTCGGTGGTCTCACGAGGCTCAGTGCGTTGGGCCTGCGGGATCAGGTCCGTGGGTTGCTTGGGCGTTCTCCCTTGTATGCCCCCATAGTCGCCAATCCCGGGGAAACAGCCGCCATGGCCACCGATGATGCCCTTCCCGGCTATAAGAGCATTACGCCCGAAGATTGGCGCAACGAGCTGGCGGCCCGCATTGCGCTGCAGCTGCCGTTCTATCGCCCGGTACGCCATGCGAAGCGTCTGCCCTGTCCTGCCCTTATCATCACCTGTTCCGAGGATTCAGTGGCGCCGCCGGAGGCGGCTGAAAAGACGGCTCAACAGGCCGGTTTCCGGGCGGAGCTTCGTCGGTATGATGGGATGGGCCACTTCGATATCTACACTGGAGAGGGTTTCGAGCGCTCCTCATCGGACCAACTCGATTTTTTCAGGCGCCATCTTCTGGAATGACGTTATACAGCGAACAGCCGGAAGCTACTGTCTACGCATCCTCATGGGACCGTGAAGCCGTCGTGAGCGCCATGCCGCCATTCCGCTTTGCGGAAACCGCGGCACCCGGCGAACCCGTGTATCCCTATCTCCGCTTCTATGGCCTGGAGCTTGGTCCGGATACCCCGAACACAGCCTATCGACTGGGGTATCTTGACGCGGCGGGCTACCGGCTGGCGGTTCACTATTACCACCAGCCCGGTAGTCTCGGCACGGTGTTCCTTTTTCACGGCTACCTGGATCATACCGGCCTTTATAGCCGCATAATCCACCATTGCCTGGACCAGGGCATGGACGTGCTCATCTACGATCTTCCCGGGCACGGCCTTTCCAGTGGGGAGCCCACGGCGATTCAGAGTTTCCGGGAATATCAGCGGATTCTGCTGACCGTTCTGGCCCTGAGTCGGGGTCAGACAGAAGGCCCCTGGATTGGGATCGGACAGAGCACCGGTAGCGGCGTTCTGGTGGACTACCTGCTGTCCTGTCGCGAGGCGCCCGAGGCCATCGCCTTCAGGGGCGTGGTTCTGCTCGCACCGCTGGTTCGCCCCGCGGGGTTCCGGATGGGGAAGCTGGTCCATACTCTGACCCTCCCCTTTCAGGATCAGTGGAAACGGGTATTCGTCACCAACAGCAGTGACAGCGAGTTTCTCCGCTTCCTGAAGGACCATGATCCTCTTCAGGCCCAGGGCATTGCGATGGCGTGGCTGACGGCCCTGCGACGGTGGGTTTCACGTATCGAAGCAGCCCTGCCTGTGGACTATGATCTGGCCATCGTGCAGGGTGAGCAGGACACGACCGTGGAATGGCGCCACAACCTTCGGCTCTTAAGGCGCAAGTTCCGACGGGTCAGGCTCTATCAGATCCCCGAAGCCCGTCATCACCTGGTGAATGAGGCCGAACCGATACTGGGGCAGGTGCTGGGAGCGGTTTCCGCGGAAATGGAACGGCTTCTGGCGTCGCAGGACACAACCAACGAAACTCTGGAGACGATTTGATGAAAAAAGTGCTTGTGGCCGTAGTGGTCAGCGCGGCGATGATCAGCGGCTGTGCGACACAGGACGCCTATACGGGTGAAGAGAAGACGTCCAAAACGATGATGGGCGGCATTATTGGCGCGGTTACCGGGGCTGCGGCCGGGGCTGCCACGTCCAGCAAAGGGGACCGGAATAAGGGTATCCTGATCGGTGCGGCTTCAGGCGGTCTGATTGGTGCTGGCGTGGGCCAGTACATGGATCGCCAGGAGGCGGAACTGCGGCAGAAGCTTGAGGGTACCGGTGTGCGCGTGAAGCGTAATGGGAACCAGATTGAGCTGATCATGCCGGGGAACATCACCTTCGATGTGGATGAGTCCAGCATCCGGTCGTCGTTCTATGAGGTGCTCAATTCCGTAGTCGTGGTGGTCAAGGAGTTCGATCAGACGGCAATCGCCGTTGGCGGGCATACCGACAGTACCGGAAGTTTTGAGTACAACCAGCAGTTGAGCGAGCGTCGTGCTCAGTCTGTGGCGGCCCACCTTCTTAATGAGGGGGTGGCTCAGGGTCGGCTTCACACTACGGGTTATGGGCCGCGGTTCCCGGTTGCCAGTAATGAGACGGAGCAGGGTCGGCAGCAGAATCGGCGGGTGGAGATTCAGTTGATGCCGATGGAGTGAGTTTGGTTTTGGGGGAGTGAAGAAGGATGCAGCGGTGTGGGTGGACTGTCAGGGAATCGCTCTGAATACGTCCCTGTACGCTGCCCTCCGCCATCCATGGCTCCGGAGCTTCCCTGAAAAGACTCCCCGCACCCTGCTTCATTCAGTCTGGCTTAGAGTGGGTAGAGGAGTGAGACCGTCATAACCGTCGCAATGCCGCAGATCAGGTTCAGCGGCAATCCCGCCTTCGCGAAGTCTATGAACCGGAATCCTCCGGGGCCGAAGATCATCAGGTTTGTCTGGTAGCCGAGTGGCGTGGCAAAGCTGGCTGAGGCGGCCATCATCAGTGTGAGGACGAAGGGTTCCGCTGGCATGCCGGCGTTCTGGGTGACGGCCAGGACGATGGGTAGGGTCAGGAGGGCGGCGGCGTTGTTGGTGATCATTTCGGTCATGACGTTCACCAGTACGTAGGTGGCGATCAGCATCAGCAGGTAGTCGCCCGCGGTGAAGGACAGCATTCCGTGGCCGAGCCAGGTGGCGGCGCCGGTCTTGTCCAGGGCGTTGCCGAGGGCGAAGGAGCAGGCGATGGTCAGCAGTACGTGGCCGTCCAGGCTGCGTCGGGCCAGGTTCAGGGTCAGGCAGTTGGTCAGGAGCATGGCCAGGGCGCCGACCATGGCGGCGTGGAGCATGCTCAGGGTGTCCGTGGCGGCCAGCAGAACCACGCCGATGAGAATGGCCCAGGCTCGCCAGGACTTGCGGTGGTCCGGGCTTTCTTCTTCAGTGTCATTGACCAGCAGAAAATCCCTGGAATAGCGTTGGCGCGTGACAAAGACGGGGCGCGCTTCCAGGAGCAGTGTATCTGCCGGTTCCAGTCGAATATTTCCGAGATTGCCCTCAATACGGCGGCCGTTCCTCGCGATGGCCAGAACAACCGCTCCGTATTTCTCGCGGAACCGGCTCTCGCGGATGGTGCTGCCCACGGCCAGGCACTCAGGAGATACCACCGCCTCCACGATGCGGCGTTCCGGGGCTTCCTTGGCGAGCAGGGGCTGTTCCTCCGTGGAGGGGACGAGTCCGCGGATCTGGCGGAGTTCCATAACCGATTGCACGTCGCCGGCAAACACCAAACGGTCACCGCTGCGCAGCCGTTCCTCGGAAGGGACGGCCGTGACAACCCCGCCTTCGCGCTCGATTTCCACCAGGTAAAGCCCCCGAAGGTGGCGCAGTCCTGCGTCCTGTACGGATTGACCCACCAGGGGGCCGTCGTTGGCAACGGCCATCTCCACGGTGTATTCCCGGAAGTCCCCGAACATCTGCTTGCCGTTGCCCGTGCGCGAGCGCAGGGCGAAAGGCAACCAGAGGACAATGAAGGCCAGCCCGATCAGGATTACGGGCACGCTCACCCAGGTGATGTCGAAGAGGTGGAAACCCTCGGAATCAGCCAGATCCATGTAAAGCCCGTTCACAATCAGGTTGGTGCTGGTGCCGATGAGCGTGAGGGTGCCACCGAGAATGGCGGCGTAACTGAGTGTCATCAGCAGCGGGGGCAGGGGTACCTGCTGATGCCTCGCCCAGCGCGCCACGGCCGGGATGAAGGTGGCCACCACCGGGGTATTGTTCAGGAAGCCGCTGAGGCCGGCGACCGGCGCGATTACCCGGGCCTGGGCGTAGCGCACGGATGCCGGGCGCCCGAGCACATTCTTGATGATCCAGTCCAGTCCGCCGGTGTTATGGATGCCGGCGGCGATGACGTACATGAAGGCGACGGTGATGAGACCGCTGTTGCTGAAGCCCGCCAGGGCCTCCTGGTGGGTAAGAATGCCGGAGACACTGAGGAATATAAGCGCCGTTAGCATGACCATATCCGTGGCCAGGCGCGTGGTCATCAGGGTTGTGAGAACGGCAACCACCGTCAGAAGGCTTGTCCAGCCGGCCCAATCCATGCAGATTCTCTACGGGTCATGTCAGTGATAGCGCAGCCTAGCACTGGTTGCATATGACCAGAAAGAATTATGTTTCATCTTGATAGATTGGTTTAGTATAAGGAGGGTGCGCACCCGGACTCGGCCGGGTGCCCCAGGGCTCAGGAGTTCCGGTTCAGCCAGTCTTCAACCTGGCCGCGGATCTCCTTGACATGTGATTCACCGCTTTCACGCAGTTCGGAAAGGCGCCTGCGGGCGGATTCGACCTTTTCCTGAAGATCACTGATCCGCTTGGCGGTCTCCTGTTTCAGCTCTTCCGTGGCTTCCTGGTTTTCCGCTTTCTGTTTGTATTCATTGAACTGGGCCTTGAGGGTGTCCAGCCGGCTTTCCCAGCTGTCCACCTGTTTTTCCAGCTTCTGAATCAGTGTGTCCTTCATAGACATGTCAATTCCTTCTCAGAACAGTACCCGTGCCCGGATGGTGCCCTTCACTTCCTTTAGCTTGCGAAGGGCCACATCGCTGTAGGCTTTGTCGACGTCGATGACGACGTAACCTATCTCATCATTGGTGCGCAGGTACTGTCCACAGACGTTGATGTCATTTTCCGAGAAGATCTGGTTGATCTCGGACATCACACCCGGGATGTTCTGGTGGATGTGGAGCAGGCGGTGCTGGTCCGGATGCGAGGGCAGCGCCACTTCCGGGAAGTTGACCGAGCCAACGGAAGTGCCGTTATCACTATAGGTGGCCAGCTTTTCCGCCACTTCGAAGCCGATGTTCTCCTGGGCTTCAACCGTACTGCCGCCAACATGGGGCGTGAGGATGACGTTGTTGAACTCGCGCAGCGGCGATACGAATTCCTCGTCGTTGGACTTGGGTTCGGTCGGGAAGACGTCGATGGCCGCGCCCAGCAACTTGCCCGAACGCAGGGTCTCGGTCAGTGCCTCGATGTCCACGACAGTGCCACGGGAAGCGTTGATGAGGATGCTGCCTTCCTTCATCTGTTCCAGTTCCTGAGCCCCGAACATGTTACGGGTGGACTCGGTTTCCGGTACGTGCAGCGTGACCACGTCGGAGATCGCCAGCAGTTCTTTCATGGAACCCACCTGAGTGGCGTTGCCGATGGGCAGCTTGGAGATCACATCGTAGAAGTAGACGTCCATGCCCAGTGATTCCGCGACAACGCTGAGCTGGGTGCCGATGTTGCCGTAGCCGATGATGCCCAGTTTCTTGCCCCGGGTCTCATAGCTGTTGTTGGCGGATTTCTTCCAGACGCCGCGGTGAGCCGCCGCGTTCTTCTCGGGAGTGCCACGCAGCAGCATAATGGCTTCGGCCAGGACCAGCTCCGCAACACTGCGGGTGTTGGAGTGAGGCGCGTTGAACACGGCCACGCCGCGTTTCTTGGCGGCTTCCAGGTCGACTTGGTTGGTGCCGATGCAGAAGCAGCCGACCGCGACGAGTTTTTTCGCGTGGTCGAAGACTTTCTCGGTGAGCTGGGTGCGTGAGCGGATGCCGACAAAATGGGCGTCGGCGATTTTTTCCAGCAGGTCTTCTTCCGCCAGCGAATGGCTCAGCAGTTCAATATTGGTGTAGCCGGCAGCGTTGAGCTTTTCCACGGCGGATTGGTGGACACCTTCGAGCAGTAGAATACGGATCTTACTTTTGTCGAGCGATGTGTTAGCCATGACAGAATCCAGATTTAATCAGGTTTTCGAAAAAATGAAATAAAATCAAGTAGTTGCGGTATTATCCGCATCCTGGGAACAGCTATGGTAGCATAGCTCCCCTGAATTTCCCGATTCTTGATCGGATTTTGAACAGACATCAGAGGATTTCCGAGTCTATGAGTAGCACGGGCACAGCTTTTGATCCGCAAACCCTTGAAGCACTGCTGACCGATGGGGGCAAGGTTCTCACGGCGCCTGACGACCTCGCGGCCTACGGCTGCGACTGGACCCGCATCTACGAGCCGGCGCCCATCGCGGTAGTCCTGCCGAAAAGCACGGAGGAGGTGCAGGCCATCGTTCGATTTGCGAACGAGCACAGCATTGCGCTGGTTCCCTCCGGCGGACGCACGGGGCTCAGCGCCGGTGCCGTGGCGGCGAACGGTGAGTTGGTCGTTGCCATGGACCGCATGAGCCGAATCCTGGATTTCAATGCGAACGATCGTCTTGTCCGTTGCGAGGCGGGCGTGGTGACTGAACAGCTTCAGCAGTACGCCGAGGAGCAGGGGCTGTACTATCCCGTGGATTTCGCCTCCGCGGGCTCCAGTGAGCTCGGCGGCAATATCGCGACCAACGCCGGTGGCATCAAGGTAATCCGCTACGGCATGACCCGGGACTGGGTCCTCGGCCTGAAGGTGGTGACGGGTACTGGTGAGATTCTTGAACTCAATAATGGCCTTGAGAAGAACAATACCGGTTATGACCTGCGTCAGCTGTTCATCGGTGGTGAGGGGACGCTGGGTTTCATTACCGAGGCGACGATGAAGCTGGCCCGACAGCCGTCCAACCTGACGGTCATGGTCCTGGGCCTGAATGACCTGACGAATACCATGGATGTACTCCAGACGTTCCGCTCGAAGCTGGATCTGACGGCCTACGAGTTCTTTTCCAATGAAGCCATCAATCATGTTCAGGCCCATGCGCAGGTGCCCAGGCCGTTTGAGACTGAGTGCCCTTATTATGCGCTTCTGGAGTTCGAGGCGATTTCCGAGGGTGTTATGGAAGAGGCCATGGCGCTTTTCGAGCACTGCGTGGAGCAGGGCTGGGTCGTGGATGGCGTGATCAGCCAGAGTGAGAGCCAGGCAGAGAAACTGTGGCAGCTGCGGGAGCGGATCTCGGAGTCCATTGCACCGCATACGCCCTACAAAAATGATCTTTCGGTGCGGATTTCGCTGGTCCCGGAGTTCCTCAGTGAGATCCACTCGGTAGTGCAGAAAGAATATCCGGATTTTGAGATCATCTGGTACGGCCACATCGGTGATGGCAATCTCCACTTGAATATCCTGAAACCGGCGGAGATGGAGAAGCAGGAGTTCTTCAAGCGCTGTGAGACGGTGAATGATCTGGTTTTTGAGATTGTTCAGCGCTATGGCGGTAGTGTTTCCGCGGAGCATGGTGTGGGGATGGTTAAGAAGAAGTACCTGGGCTATACCAAGAGCGCGGAGGAGATTGTGGTGATGAAGGGGATCAAGAGGGTGTTTGATCCTAACGGCATCATGAATCCCGGGAAATTGATTGACTCCGAGTGAATTGCTCCTAGCCTTCAGGGTTGGTGCGGGTGGCACGGCGGGGGCTCCCTTTCAGGGACCGCTGTGAACCCCTCCCTGGGATTGTGCGGGTGGTGCGACAGGGGCTCCCTTTCCGGGACCGCTGTTAATACATCCCTGTACGCTGGCGCGTGGGCATCCATGCCCACGAGCCTCCCGGAAAGGGAGCCCCTGCCGCACCACTTCGAGCTGGGTGCCGGGCGCATTCAAGCTCTATTCTGCTGTTTCTTCCTTTTTTATGTACTCCTCAAGCAACGGCCGGAAATCGGCTTTGACGCCCAGGCGCTTCAGCATCCAGTAGTGGCCGGCGACCATGCGGTCGATCAGGATGCTTTCGACGGGGGGTTTGAAGGCGTTGAGGTGTTTGAAGACGGTGTGGGTGTTGGCCGCCACTTGTTGGTGGAGGTCGGATTGGGCGAAGTCGTAGGGTTGGTTTTCCGGGGCGAAGGGTTGGTAGAGGATGTTGCGCCACATGGCGTAGTAGTCCGGGTCTACCGGGGGGTGGTCTTCGACTCGGGCGCCCAGGTGGATAAGGTGTTGGTCGAGGGATTGGTAGTTTTCGTTCAGGGCGTCGATCACGCAGTTGCGGTAGGCTTCCACCGTTGATGGGCGCAGGTTTTTGATGCAGCCGAAGTCGTAGAGGATGATGGTGCCGTCGGGCCTGTAGGCGAAGTTGCCGGCGTGGGGGTCGCCGTGGATGGCGCGGTGGCGGAAGAGGCCGTCGGCCATGGCCTGGAAGATGCGTTGCCCGATGAGGTTGATGGTGTCCTGGTCGTAGCGCTCGCGGGTTACTTCGCTGATGTGGTCGCCTTCGACTTTCTCCATGGTGAGCACGCGGCGTGAGGAGCGTTCGTGGACGACGTCCGGGATCAACAGCCAGTGGTCATCCCTGTGCTGTTGGGCGAACTGTTCGATGTTGCGGGCTTCGTTTTCGTAGTCGAGTTCTTCGTGGAGGCGGTCACGGACTTCGTTGAACAGCTCGTCTACCGTTTCCTTGGGCATTTTCAGCAGGCCGCCCAGGCGCAGGGCGGTGCGTAGTTGCCGCAGGTCTGAGTCGCAGGAGCGGTCCACGCCGGGATACTGGACCTTGACGACGACTTCCCGGCCGTCGTTCAGGCGCGCCCGGTGGACCTGGCCGATGGAGGCGGCGGCGTAGGGTGTTTCGTCCACTTCGGCGAAGAGGTTCTCGATGCGGTCCCCGAGTTCGCTTTCGATCTGGTCCTTGATGACCTCGTAATCCATGGCCGGCGCCTCTTTCTGGAGGCGCTGCAGGGCGTCGGTGAGTTCCCGGGGCAGGAAGTCCTGGGTCTGGGAGGCGATCTGGCCCACTTTCATGACGGCACCCTTGAGCTCCCCCAGGGTGTCGACGATTTCCTCGGCCATGCGGTTGTAGTAATCGTGTCGGCTCTCTTCGGTTTCCTCGCTGAACCAGCCACGCGCCTTGCGCGTTGCGTAACTGGTGGCGACGGAGCTGGTCATGCCGGCCAGGCGGAAGAAGCGCCCGGTTCGGGTGGTTACCGGTTTTCTGCTCATAGTGCCTCGTTCAGGGGGTCAGGAGACGGTTGTTTCGATACGCAGCCGGTCTTCCAGGGTCAGTACCAGTTGCTGGCCGGACTCAAGCCGGCCGACGCCTGCCGGCGTTCCCGTCAGGATCACGTCTCCGGGCTCCAGCGTAAAGTGTTCACTCATATACGACAGCAGCGCTGGAATGGGTTTGATCATGTCCGCGGTGTCACCGTCCTGGCGCAGCTCGGCGTCAACGCTCAGCGAAAACCGGAAACGATCCGTATCACGGAATGCATCAATCGGAACGAACGCTGAAAGCGGACATGCGCCGTCAAACGCCTTGGCGACTTCCCATGGGTGGCCTTCGGCCTTAAGTTGGCTCTGGCGTTCTCTCAGGGTCAGGTCCAGTGCGAGGCCAACACCCGCAATGGCCTCCATCGCTGCGGTCTCGCCGGCGCCTCGCAGGGTTCGGCCAATGAGCAGGGCCAGCTCGGTTTCATAATGCACGGCTTCATCCGTTGTGGGAAGAACGATCGGATCCTCTAGCCGCACCACGGAGGAGGGCGGTTTCATAAACAGCAGGGGTTGCGTCGGAACCGGGTTATCCAGCTCCTTGGCGTGTTCGGCATAGTTCCGGCCCACACACACTACCTTGCTGATGGGCGATTCGAAGCGGCTTCCATCATGGAAGCTGGCGTAGGGTAATGACATTGGTTCTCCTGGACTGATGCGCTGAGGTTCCCCGTAGCATAAGCCAGCCCAGCTTTAACGAAAACTCACAGCTGCCAACTGAACTTCTCGACCTGGTGGGCCTGACCAACGTGGTTGCCTGCAGCCTGGTACTCACAGGCGGCGTCTACGCCTACGAATACTCCCGTGAACAGGCGGAGGAACGGCTCCATCAGCTCGCCTCAACGGATTCCCTGACTGGCCTGCCGAATCGCAAGCACCTGCGCGAGCTACTGGATTATACGGTCAAAGAGAGCCATCGCACGAAGGCCGGCTTCAGTATCCTTGGTCTGGATCTGGACTATTTTAAGTCGGTTAATGACCGCTATGGGCATGACGTCGGGGATCAGGTGCTGCAGGAGGTGGCGGCGGTCATGAAGCGGCGTCTGCGCCAGGCGGATACGCCGGCCCGCTGGGGGGGCGAGGAATTTATGGTGGTGCTTCCGGGCACAGGTCGGGACGGCGCTGCTCAGGTTGCGGAGGCTGTTCGCGAGGCTCTTGCCGCATCGCCGGTCAGGGCGGACGGGGATGACCTGGTGATCACAACAAGCATCGGCATTGCCGAGTTTCCTGAAGACGGAAGCACTGTCCGGGAACTGCTGATCACTGCCGACAACCGCCTTTATGAAGCCAAGAACCAGGGGCGCAACCGTGTCGTAACCGACGCGGCACCGTGATAACCCGCCATTACCCTCCACCTCCGGATTGGCATTATCTCCATGGGCCGATGCAATGACGAGGGTCAAAAAAAATGGAAGGCGACTATAGGCCGCTGTTGATGATTCTGTGATACTACGTCGCTGATTGTCTTATCCGACAAGGAGAAGCGGAGATGAGACTCATTGAGCAGGATCAGTATTCCTCAGCAGGTGTCCAGCGGATAACGCTGCTGCGCGCACTGCTCGTCCTGACCATGGTTTTTGCCAGCGGGTTTGGTGTCCTCAACCTTTACCGGGGGCTCCTGACACTCGGGGCTGTCGAGCTCAGTGTAGCCCTTCTGTCCGGCATCCTGATGGTGATAGTGCGGAGAAGCCGTTATCCCCGGCACTGGGGATTACTCTACCTGCTTCTTTTCTTCGCTATGCTGATAACAGCCCTGGTCACCGCCAGTAATTCAAAAACGGTTTTTGTCTGGATCCTGATTATTCCCATAATCACTCACTTTCTGCATGGCCGCCAACTGGGTCTGGTGTTATCGCTGGGCTTTCTTGCAGCGGCCTGGGCGGTGTATTACGTGAACTTTCTCGACCAGACCCTGCACGGTTTTACCGGCATGGCCGATGTTGTGGCCAGCAGCGTGGTGGTGACCGGATTGATCCATGTTTACGAATATTCCCGCGAAAAGGCGGAGGAGCGTCTGCAACAGCTTGCCGCCACGGATTCGCTGACCGGACTTCCCAACCGCAAACGCCTGCGCGAACTCCTGGATCGAACCCTGAGTGAAGCCGAGCGCACGGGCGCGGGCTTCTGCGTGCTGGGCATGGATCTTGACCATTTCAAGGCTGTGAATGACCAGTATGGCCATGACGCCGGTGATCAGGCGTTGTGTCAGGTTGCTGATCTTCTCCGGACGCGTTTACGACGCACGGATACCCCGGCGCGCTGGGGCGGCGAAGAGTTCTTTGTGCTCCTGCCCGGGACGGGGACCGAGGGCGCCCTGCAGATTGCGGAAGCAGTGCGGGCCGATCTGGCAAAAACGCCTATTAGCGTGGGTGGTGAACAGTTGAAAGTCACGATCAGTATCGGTATCTCGGAGTATCCCGCGGATGGACGGGAGGTCAGCGAGCTCCTGGTGTCTGCGGATCGTCGACTCTATCAGGCCAAATCCCGGGGCCGTGACCAGGTGGTCAATGAGGGCCAGTCCGGGATTGGCGAAGCGATTACTGGGCTAGCCTGACAACCCGCCCGTTCGCGTGATCAGTCAGCAGCCAGAGGTGCCCGTCGGGCCCGTCAACGACTGCCCGGATCCGCTCGCCATTGTCCGTCAGCAGGTCTTCCTCCTGCTTAACGGTCTCCTCGTCAAGGCGGAGTCGAACCAGCTTTTCCATGACCAGCGCGCCGACAAACAGATCCCCCTTCCAGTCCGGGAATGCATCACCGGTGTAGAAGGCCATGCCGGAAGGGGCGATGGAGGGATCCCAGTAGTGCAGTGGCTGGGCCATGCCCTCCATATGGGTCTTTTCGGAAATGATGCTGCCGTCGTAATCAATCCCGTAGGTGATTTCCGGCCAGCCATAGTTGGTGCCGGCACGGATGATGTTGATCTCGTCGCCGCCCTGTGGGCCGTGTTCGTGGCTCCAGATTTCGCCGGTTTCGGGATGCCGTGTCATGCCCTGGATGTTGCGGTTGCCATAGGTGTAGAACGTGTTGTTGGTGCCTGGATCATCCAGAAAGGGGTTATCGGGAGCGGGTTCGCCGTTCATGGTGATGCGGTGCACGCCACCGGCGTCATCCCCGGTATCCTGGGCCCGGTCCTTCTCACCACGATCCCCCACGGCGATATACAGGTTGTTGTCGTCATCAAAGACCATGCGCCCGGCAAAGTGTCGGGTCGTTGAAGAGCGTGGCAGGGCCTCGAAGATCACTTCCCGGTCCCGGAGTGCGTTATCCTCGAGCTTCGCCTTGCTGACCCGCGTCGTCACGCCCTCACTGGTGCGGTGGGCATAGCTGATGACAAGCTGGCGGTTGGTTTCAAAATCCGGGTGCAGAACCACATCAAGAAGCCCGCCCTGGCCCTGTGCGGCAACCTTGGGGACATTCCCTATGGGTGAATCCTGCAGCTTGCCATCGTCAATCAGCCTCAGGCGGCCCGCGCGCTCGGTGACCAGTGCATCGCCGTCTGGCAGGAAGGTCAGGCTCCAGGGATGCTTCAGGCCGGAGGCGACGGTTTCAAGCTCGAAATCGTGATGAGTGGATTCGCCACTGCCACAGACGGCAAGCATGGGCGCAAGCATTAGGGTGAGGGTTATTGCTGTACGCATGGTGCCTCCTTGTTGGCAGTCGGTTATTGGGTGAGCTTAACGTGCTTTGCGGGCGGGCGCCTAGTTGGTTGGGTGTTGTCTGGTTCTGTATAAAGTACGTTGATGCGGGCTGATGAGCAGGATTTATTTGATTGATGTCATTGGGGGGATTAGGTTGATTGTTGGTTTGTAGCGTGGGCGGGAGCGGGGAGCGCTTCACGGGAATCGCCACGAGTACGTCCCTGTAGGCTGCGCTTCCGCCATCCCTGGCTCCAGAGCTTCCCGTGAAGCGCTCCCCGCTCCCACTCTTCCGACATCACGATAACGCCAACATGAATCAATAATGGAGACTGAGGGATGCGAGCGATTCTGTGCCATGAATACGGCCCCGCCGAGAAACTTGAGATCGGGGAGCTGGATTCCCCTGAGGTTAAGGGAAGCAGCGTCAAGGTTCGGGTGAAGGCGGCCGGGCTGAACTTTCCGGATACGCTGATTATTGAGGGTAAGTATCAGCTTAAGCCGCAGATGCCGTTCGCGCCGGGCGGTGAAATGGCCGGTGAGGTGCTTGAGGTGGGTGATAAGGTCAGTCGCTTCAAGCCGGGGGACCGGGTCATGGGTCTGACCGGTTATGGTGCCTTTGCCGAGGAGATTGCGGTGCCCGAGGGTCAGCTGATCCCGATTCCGGACGGGATGAGTGACGAAGAGGCGGCCTCGTTCTCCATGGTTTACGGGACGTCCTATCATGCGCTGAAGCAGCGGGCGAATTTGCAGGAAGGCGAGAAGCTGCTGGTGCTGGGCGCCAGTGGTGGTGTTGGCCTGGCGACCGTGGAGCTGGGTAAGGCGATGGGGGCCCATGTGATTGCCGCTGCCAGTACTCAGGCCAAGCTGGATGTGGCGAAGGAAGCCGGCGCGGATGAGTTGATCAACTACACCGAGGAAAACCTCAAGGACGCGGTGAAGAGCCGGGCCCGCCAGGGCGTGGACGTAGTCTATGACCCGGTTGGCGGCGATTTCACCGAGCAGGCCCTGCGCTGCATGGCCTGGAATGGCCGGCACCTGATCATCGGCTTCGCCTCCGGCACCATTCCGCAGATTCCAGGCAACCTGCCGCTGCTCAAAGGCTGCTCGGTAGTGGGCGTGTTCTGGGGCAACTTCACCATGAAAGAACCCAAGACAAACATGCAGAACATCATGGAGCTGCTCAAGCTCTACGGCGAAGGCAGGATCCGCCCCCGTGTCAGCGAGGTTCATCCCTTCGAGGATTACGTCAAGGCCCTGAACGGGCTGAGCGAACGCCGGGCGACCGGCAAGATCGTGCTCAGGGTGGCGGACTAACCCGCCTCCAGTTCGAAACCAAGCTCCAGGAGCAGTCGTTCGTGGCCATGCCCGGCGGCGATATGGACGCCGATGGGTACGTTGTCGGCCGTCCTCCCCATGGGCATGGAGAGTGCCGGGCCGCCCGCTGTATTGAAGTAGGGTGTAAAGCTGGCATAGGCCTGGAGGCGTTCAAAGAGCGTTTCAAAGGGGACATCGGGCGACAGGTAGCCAATACGCGGCGTTGTGTGGCCGAGGACCGGTGAGATCAGCGCATCGTAGGTGCGGAAGAAATGCGCATATTGATGCCGGGTCCGCTTGAGCCGTGCCACCATGGTCGGGGTCCGCCACATATTGTGCCGGTAGTGCCGGCTCAGCCCCTTTGAAAGCCCGTCCATCTTCTCCGGCCGGAAACCCCGGCCGAAGGCATGCCAGCCCAGCTTCTCCGCCATGAAAGCCAGGAAGCCCCAGTAGAGCTTGAAGTCCTCGGGGAAGGAGGGCTTCACTGGCGGCGCCACAGATTCCACGATATGGCCGTTACGCTCCAATAAACGCGCTGTGGCTTCAACGGTCTGGCGCGTGTCGTCGTCGGTTCGGTGGCCGTTGATGGAGTCCGTCATCAGGCCGATGCGCAGGCGCCTGTTGCCAGGGCCTTCGACGCGACCAATGGGAGGAAGCCTGCGGTTCGCGTAAACCGTTTCCATCTCGGCGTGAAACAGTGCCGTGTCCCGGACGGTCCGGGTGACCACGCCTTCACTGAGTACGTTGATGGGCAGTTGTTTCGCCTGGTCGGTCATGCGATGACGCTCCCGGGTGGGTTTCAGGCCCACCAGGCCGCAGCAGGCAGCCGGAATGCGGATGGAGCCGCCGCCGTCATTGGCGTGTGCCAGGGGAACCGCGCCGGCGGCGACCAATGCAGCCGAGCCGCCGGACGAGCCGCCGGAGGAAAACTCCGGGTTCCAGGGGTTGCGTGTGGGCTCATCGTGGGCTGGTTCGGTGGTGGCGTTGAAGCCGAACTCCGGCAGGTTGGTCTTGCCCAGCACGTTCAGCCCGGTACTCAGGAGCTGGCTGGCATAGGCGCCGTCTTTCTTCGCCGGCCTTCGGGCCACGGCGGCGGAGCCATGGCCCGTGGGGAGACCGGCCAGATCGGTGTTGTCCTTGACCAGAAACGGGATGCCGGAAAGTCCATTACCATGGGACACAGCGCCGCGTGCCCGTTCATAGGAACGGAACGCCATGGCGTTCAGCGATGGATCCACCTTTTCAATTCGTGCAATAACCGCCTCGGTAAGCTCCCGGACGCTGCACTCACCGCTGCGTAGCTTCTGCCAGAGGGCGACGGTGTCCGCCTCGCCCAGGGCATCATCCCCAAAGCAGTGGATGCTTGGCTTGTCTGTTGCGGCCATCAGCTCCTCTCCGTCATCAGAAACTGTACTCGCCCTGGTCAATGGCTCGGGCCGTATTCGCATCAATTTCCTGGTACTCCCGCGTGCCGGGCAACAGCGCGAAAACCCGATCCCCGTCATCGCCGGGGTGGTAAGCCTGTTTCCGGAGGTCCGTCTTCTTGTACTTGAAGGTGCCAGTCTTTTCGATGCTCTCCGTCAGCCGCAGGAAGACGGGAATGGCATAGAGTGGGAGGTTGTCCCGCAGATACCGGTAAAAAGCGTCGAGGTCCGGCGTCTGCTCCCGGGGCACCAGGGTGGCCATGCCGGCCTTGCCGTCGGTACCGGGGACTTCCACGCCATAGACAATGGCTTCCTCGAAGCCGCCAAAGCCATCAATGCTGTTTTCCACTTCCGTTGTGGAGACGTTTTCGCCCTTCCAGCGGAAGGTGTCTCCCATGCGGTCCACGAACTGCAGGTGGCGGCAGCCGATGTCGCGCATCATGTCGCCGGTGTTGAACCAGGCATCGCCGGGTTTGAAGGCGTCGCGGACGATGGATTTTTCCGTGGCTTCCTTCTGGGTGTAGCCCTCGAACTGCCATTTCTGGGTGATCTCGCCAATCAACAGGCCGGGTTCGCCCTGTTTCACTTCTTCCAGGTGGCCCTTGCTGTTGCGGATGGGTTCCTTGGTGCCCTCCTTGACGCGGACCAGCTTGTAGGGGGCAGAGGATATGCCCACGGTATTATCCAGGTTCAGGATGTTGGTGAAGCCGATGTTGCCCTCGCTGGAGGCGTAGAACTCGGCGACGTGCTCGATGCCGAAGCGTTCCTTGAACTCCTTCCAGATGGAGGGGCGCAGGCCGTTGCCGATCATCTTGCGAAGCGGATGGTTGCGATCCTGGCGACTGGGTGGCTGGTTCAGCAGGTAGCGGCAGAGTTCGCCCACATAGCCGAAGGTGGTGGCGCCGTAATAGCGTACGTCGTCCCAGAAGGTACTGGCGCTGAAGCGCCGCTTCATGACCAGTGAAGAGCCACCTGCGACCACTGATCCCCAGCACACGAGCAGGGCGGTGGCGTGGTAGAAGGGCAGGGTGCAGTAGAGGACGTCGTCCGGCGTCATGTTCAGCGCCATCAGCCCGAAGCTGCCGCTGGCCTTGAAGAACTTGCGGTGGCTGCTGGGCGCGGCCTTGGGCAGGCCGGTAGTGCCGGAGGTGTAGATGTAGACAGCCGTGTCGCCCCGCCGGGGCGGGTCGGCGGGAGCCGGGTCGAGGTCATCAAAGTGGCTGACGGCTTCGGCCAGGTTTTCGTAGCCCGCCGGTGCTTCCCCGAAATCACTGCGGGTATCCCGGTCAGCCAGGTACAGGAGTGCGTTGTCGCGCTCTTCCGGCGTTACTTTATCGCGCACGGCCTCGAAGCTGTCCAGCAGTTCCTCGCCCACCACGATCATCTGCGGGTTGACCAGGCTGATGCTGTGGGCCAGTACGTCGCCCTTCTGGGAGGTATTGAGCATGGCGCAGGCGATGCCGATCTTGGCGGCACCGGTCACTGCGGCTAGCAGTTCGGGGCGGTTGCCGAGGAAGATGGCAATGGTGTCGCCCCGGTTCAGGCCCTGGCGGCGGAAGTAATGGGCGTAGCGGTTGGCCCACGCGTTGAATTCGTGCCAGTTGATCTGACACTCGTTGTAGTGGATGGCGGGCTGTTCGCTGTGGCGTTTGGCGTTACGCTCCACCAGGGTGCCCATGGAGCCGAGCTTGTCGTCGTTGCTCATGGAGTAGTAGTAATAGCCCCGGGCCATGAAGGGCAGTTTGCGCATCAGTCCCGGGACTTTGCGGAGGACGTCTCTGGGGTGGATCTGTTCCGTGGTCATGGGCCTCCTTGTTCTTTTTGTCGGGGTCGTGCCGGGGTCCCGGTCGGGGGCGGCAATCCGGGAATCGCCACGAGTACCTCCCTGTAGGCTGCCCTCCGCCATCCATGGCTCCGGAGCTTCCCGGATTACCGCCCCCGACCGGGCCCCCTCTGATTCAGTGCTAGTCGTCCAGAAAGAAATCTTTCATCAGCTCCGGCCCGTTCGGGTCGTAGCGGTAGTGTTCGAGATCCGTAACGCCTTCTTCCGCCAGCACGTCGTCGTCGATCAGGCATTGGCCGGTCGTGCGCGACGGTGGGCGTTGGAGGATGGCGGTGGCGGCGTCGGCCATGATTTCCGGCTTGCGGCCTTTTGCCATCAGGTCCGGGCCGCCCACTTCGAATTCGATCGCGGCGGTGGCGATCAGTGTGCGGGGCCAGAGGGCGTTGACGGCGATTGGCGTTTTCCGGAATTCTTCGGCCATGCCGATGGTGAGCATGGACATGCCGTATTTGCTGACGGTGTAGGGCGCGTTGTTCGCGAACCACTTGGGGTTCAGGCTGATGGGGGGGCAGAGGTTAAGGATGTGGCCGTGGTCGGATTCTTTCAGCCACGGCAGGGCGGCCTGGCTGCAGACGAAGACGGCGCGGGCGTTGATGGACTGCATGAGGTCATAGCGTTTGACCGGGAGGTCGGCGACGCCCTGCAGGCGTATGGCGCCGGCGTTGTTGACCAGGCAGTCGATGCCGCCGAAGTGGTCGGCGGCCTTTTGCATGACCTCGGTCACCTGGTTTTCGTCCTGGACGTCCAGCTTCAGAGCCAGCGCCTTGCTGCCCGTGTCTTCCACTTCCCGGGCCACGGTATGGATGGTACCGGGCAGCTTGGGGTGCGGTTCGTCGGACTTGGCGGCAATGACGATGTTGGCGCCCTGGCGCGCGCAGGCGAGGGCGATGGCGCGGCCGATGCCGCGGCTGGCGCCGGTGATGAAGACGGTTTTTCCGTTAAGCGTGCTGGTCATTTGATTCTTCTCCTGGATTGGATGAATCCTCGGTCGAGACGGTCATGAGGACCTGTCGGTTACGGACCTGGTCACCCGCGCTGACGCGTATGCCTGAAACGCTTCCGTCACGGTCCGCTCTGAGGGGGTGCTCCATCTTCATGGCTTCGAGCACCGCCAGGATCTGGCCTGCCTGGACAGTGTCTCCCTCAGTCACGCTTATTTCAATGACGGCGCCGTCCATGGTGGCGCGGACTTCGCCGCTGCCCTGTTCATCGGCGCGCCGGGCCGGGGCGTGGGTGTCATCCCGCAACGCCAGGGTACGCCCGGACAGGTGACAATATAGGGTCTGATCCACGAGCTGATATTGGCAGGATTGACGCACGCCATCCGCACTGAGGATCAATTCCCCATCCTGGTGATCTTCGGTGACCAGGCTGTGCTCATGCTCGCCCACCGTGACCCGTGTTTCGGATCCATGGTCCCTGAGTCGAATCCAGGTGCTGGTGTGCCCATCATTGAGCAGCATCGGGCAGGCGCTTGGCAGGCTGTTGCTCCAGCCACCACGGTCCGCGTATTCAGGCTTGATCTCGTTCCGGTAAAGCGCGAGCGCGGCGACGGCCAGTTCCATGGAGGTCGCCTGCATTGGCTGGAGGCTGGGATCGTCCCTGAATTCCGTTTCGAGGAAGGCCGTGGTTGCATCGCCGGCGGCGAAGGTGTCGTGAGCCAGCACCCGCGACAGGAACCAGGCGTTATGGGTCACCCCCAGAAGCACTGTGTCTTCCAGCGCCCGGATCAGCCGACGGCGTGCCGTGCCACGATCCGGACCACTGGCAACCACCTTGGCAATCATGGGGTCGTAATGGGGCGTCACGCGCATCCCGGCGCAAATCCCATGATCCACCCGAATACCATCGCCCTCAGGAGGAATCCAGCAGTGAACCGGCCCCGTCTGCGGCATGTAATTCTGAGCGGGGTCCTCCGCGTAAAGTCGCACCTCAATCGCATGCCCACAGATCCGGACCTCGTCCTGCACCAGCGGCAGCGGCTCGCCGGCCGCAATGCGAAGCTGCAACGCCACCAGATCCAGCCCCGTCACCGCCTCGGTCACCGGATGCTCCACCTGCAGCCGCGTGTTCATCTCCAGAAAGTAAAAGGCCCCGGACTCATCAACAATGAATTCCACCGTCCCGGCTCCGACATAACCACAGGCCTGCGCCGCCTTAACCGCCGCATCCCCCATGGCCTGCCGCATGGCCTCGTCAACAAAGGGCGACGGCGCCTCCTCCACCACCTTCTGGTGCCGGCGCTGCACCGAACAGTCCCGTTCCCCCAGATGAATCGCATTCCCCTGCTGATCCGCAAACACCTGGATCTCAATATGCCGCGGCCGAACAATCGCCTTCTCGAGAATCAGCTCCCCGTCGCCAAAGGCGCTCTCCGCCTCCGACCGAGCCCGCGCCAACTCATCCGCCAGCTTCCCCGGCTGATGCACCAACCGCATCCCACGCCCACCACCCCCGGCAGACGCTTTGATCATCACCGGATACCCAATCTCCTCAGCAGCCTTCTGCCACGCCCCCGGATCCGTCTCCGAACTCTGAAACCCCGGCACCGTCGGCACCCCCGCCTCAGCCATCGCCTCCTTAGACCGCCGCTTACTCCCCATCAACTCCATGGCCGGAGCCGGCGGCCCGATAAAGACAATCCCGTTGTCCCCACAGGCCGACACAAACCTCGCATTCTCCGACAGAAACCCATACCCCGGATGCACCGCATCAGCCCCCGTCCGCCGGGCCGCCTCCACAATCGCATCAACATTGAGATAGGACTCCGAAGCCGACGCCGGCCCAATACAAACCGCCTCATCCGCCAACCTCACATGCGGCGCATCCCGATCCGCCTCACTGAACACCGCCACCGTCCGATACCCCAACGACTGCGCCGTCCGATTCACCCGAACCGCAATCTCGCCCCGGTTAGCAATCAATATTTTATTGAACATCTATCCACACCTTCCCGGTGAAAAACGTCGTTTCTGTCAGCGTTTTGCGACAAATTCTAAGTGGCGCGGTGGGGGATCCCTTTCCGGGAGGCTCGATGACAGGATGTCATCGCGCCAGCGCCCATGGATGGGTTCACAGCGGTCCCGGAAAGGGATCCCCCACCGCGCCACCAGCACACACTCAACCGTCTGGTGACAAAACCTATTCCTCAGCCCAGGAAGGCTTCCGCTTCTGCATAAACGCCATAGTCCCTTCCTGACCTTCGTCACCCCGAACAGCCCCCGCAAAATCCTGAGCCGCTCGATCCAAAAGCTCCTCCAAAGGCTCACTCTCAACAGACAGCAGCAATTCCTTGGTCATCCGAGAAGCCTGCGGCGCACAATACCGAACCCGCTCCAACGTCTTCTCCAATTTGGCCTCCAGTTCCTCGGAGGACTTCGCAAAGTCATGCACAACCCCAAGCCAGAACGCCTCACTCCCATCAAACCGATGCCCCGTCAACGCCAACCGCCGAGCCCGGGTCAACCCAATCCGCCTAACCACAAAAGGCGCAATCTGAGCCGGCGTAATTCCCAGCGTCGTCTCCGGCAATCCGAACTTCGCACTCTCCAGACACAAGGCCACGTCCGTCACACAGGCGAGCCCGAAACCGCCGCCCATCACGGCACCTTCCAGAACCGCGATTGTCGTCTGTGGTGCTGATTCCACCTCGGTAAGCAGATGCCCGAAACTCCGGTTCAGCTTAAAGATCGGATCCTCACCGTCCTCAGCCTTCTCGCTTCGTGCCGAAGCCATGTCCTTCACATCACCTCCGGCACAGAAATGCCCCCCGGTACCACGCAGCACCACGGCCCTGGGCGCGGTCTCCTCCCGGATTGCCGAAAAGACGGATCGCAGCTCGTGCACCATGGCCAGACTCATGGCATTGCGGCTTTCCGGCCGGTTGAGGGTGATATGCAGAATCCCGTTTTCCGCTTCCAGCTTCAGTGTCTCGCACTCGGGCAGGGCACTCATCGCGCGCCTCCTTTGTCCTTGCTCGGCAATGTACCCATGAGCTTGCAGATAATGCCGAGCATGATCTCGTCGGCACCGCCGCCCACCGACACCAGCCGCACATCGCGGTAGGCACGCGAGACCGGGTTGTCCCACATATAGCCGTTGCCGCCCCAGTACTGCAGGCAGGCATCGGTCACCTCGCGGCCCAGTCGGCCTGCTTTGAGCTTGGCCATGGAGGCGAGCTGGGTGACGTCCTTCTGCGCCACGTGCAGCTCACAGGCCTGGTAGGTCAGGGCGCGCAGCGCCTCGATCTCGGTCTGAAGCTCGGCCATGCGGAAATGGATGGCCTGGTTGTTGATCAACGGCTGGCCGAAGGTCTCGCGTTCACGGCAGTAGTCGATGGTCTTATCCACGCACCCTTCCAGCGCCTTGATCACGTTGGCGGCGCCCCAGAGCCGTTCCTCCTGGAACTGCAGCATCTGCATCATGAAACCGGTGCCCTCTGCTCCGATGCGGTTGCGCTTGGGCACGCGCACGTCGTCGAAGAAAACCTGAGCGGTCTCGGAAGAGCGCATGCCGAGCTTGTCCAGGTGCGGTGCGACGCTGATACCGGGCGTGTCCATGGGCACGATGATCAGGCTCTTGTTCTTGTGCGGCTTGTCGTCGCTGGTGTTGGCCAGCAGGCAGATGAAGTCGGCACTTGGCGCGTTGGTGATCCACATCTTGTGGCCGTTAATGATGTAGTCATCGCCGTCGGACCTGGCGTTGGTCTTGAGTCCCGCCACGTCCGAGCCGGCACCCACTTCGCTGACGCCGATGCAGCCGACTTTTTCACCGGTGATGGCAGGGCGCAGGAATTCCTCTTTCTGCTCGGCGGAGCCGAAGCGGGCCAGGGCGGGGGTGCACATGTCGGTCTGCACGCCGATGGACAGGGGCACACCGCCGGCGGCGGCGATGCCGAATTCCTCGGCGGCAACGAGGTTGTAGCTGTAGTCGAGGCCCATGCCGCCGTAGTCCTCAGGTTTCTGGATGCCGAGCAGGCCCAGATCGCCGAGTTTTTTGAAGATGTCGTGGATGGGGTAGCGGCCATCCTTTTCCCACTCATCGCAATTTGGGTTTATTTCTTTCTCCACGAAATCGCGGACGGTTTTTCTTAGGGCCTGATGTTCTTCGGTGAATTGCATTTTTTTCTGGCCTCTGTCTCTGGACTGATTGTTATGTGCTGGGCTGAGGAGTGGGGGAACCTTTCAGGGACCGCTGTGAACCCATCCCTGGGCGCTGACGCGGCGGCTTCCTGCCGCCGAGTCTCCCTGAAAGGTTCCCCCACTCCCCAGCCTTCCAAACTTATGGGTCTCGCCGGCCTTCCTGAGAGCCGCGCACCCCTGAAAACACACCTACTCTGGCGCCTTGTGACTCTCTCGGTTACGCCGGCACTACTGACAGCATCGCTCGTTCCCGGACCTCGTGATCTTCCGGGTAAATCCGGTGGTCTCTTTTCCGCTCCAAGGCTTAACTTTTCTTTTTTTGATGCCCGCGCGGAGCCCTGATTCTGCTCTGGCTCTGGGATGGGTGACTCTTTCAGGGACGCTCGATGACAGGATGTCATCGCGCGAGCGCCCAGGGATGGGTTCACAGCGGTCCCTGAAAGAGTCACCCATCCCAGAGCCCCAAGGCCAGAAGCCCCACTCACAACCTGGCAATCCCAAAGCTGTTGGATTGCAGACGCCTTTCATCACCTTCTTGGCAAATGTCTAAAGCCTCGCCGACCACGCGACGGGTGTCCCGCGGATCAATCAGCCCATCGTCCCAGAGTCGGGCGGTGCCGTAGAGGGAGTGGGAGCCGTCGTTGAGTTTCTTGGCGGTGGATTGCTCCAGTACATCCAATTGCTGCGGGTCGGGTTCGACGCCGTTCTTGCGTTGTTTCTCCTCCGCCACGATGCGCATCACCTTGCCCGCCTGGGCGCCGCCCATGACGGCGGTGCGGCTGTTGGGCCAGGCGAAGATGAAGCGCGGGTCGAGACCGCGTCCGCACATGGCGTAGTTGCCGGCGCCGTAGGAGCCGCCGACGACGACGGCGATGCGTGGGACGCGGGCGTTGGTGACGGCCTGGATCATCTTGGAGCCGTGCTTGATGATGCCGTTCTGTTCGGAGTCGGTGCCGACCATGAAGCCGGTGGTATTGTGCAGGAACAGCAGCGGTGTCTGGGACTGGTCGCACAGCTGGATGAACTGGGCCGCCTTGGCGGCGCCGCGTGGGGTGATGGGGCCGTTGTTGCCGATGATGCCCACGGAGCGGCCGTAGACTTCGATCCAGCCGCAGACGGTCTGGCTGTCGAAGTCGTTCTTGAAGTCGAGGAAGCGTGAGCCGTCGGCGATGCGGGCGAGGATTTCGCGCACGTCGTAGGGCTTGCGGCTGTCGGCAGGGATGACGCCGGGGAGTTCGTCCGCAGAGTGGAGCGGTTCGTCCCAGTGTTTCGCGCTGCGCTCCGGCAGTGTCTTGTTCCAGTCGAGCGAGGCCATGATCTCGCGGGCCTGGCGCACGCCGTCGGCGTCGTTTTCGGCCAGGTATTCGGCGGTGCCGGCGACTTCGCTGTGCATGACGGCGCCGCCCAGGTCTTCATCGGTGGCGATCTCGCCGGTGGCGGCCTTAAGCAGCGGCGGGCCGGCGAGGAACATCTTGGACTGGTCGCGCACGACGATGACGTAGTCCGAAAGGCCGGGCTGGTAGGCGCCGCCGGCGGTGGCGTTGCCGTGGACGACGGTGATCTGGGGAATGCCGGCGGCGGACATCCGGGCCTGGTTGGCGAAGCCCCGGGCGCCGGGGACGAAGATGTCGGTGGCGTAGTTGAGGTTGGCGCCGCCGCTTTCGGAGAGCGAGATTACCGGCAGGCGGTTCTCCATGGCGATTTCCTGGGCCCGCAGAGTCTTGTCGAGCCCTGCCGGTGTGATGGTGCCACCCTTGATGGCGCTGTTGCTCGCCGATATCAGGCAGCGGGCGCCGCCAACATAACCGATCCCGCAGATCATGCCGCCGCCAGCCATGCTGCCGTCCTTGTCCTCGTGCATCTTGTAGCCGGCCAGGGAACAGATCTCCAGGAAGGGGCTGCCGCGATCGAGGAGAAGGTTAATGCGCTCCCGGGGCAGCAGCTTGTTCTTCAGGTTGAACTTTTCCCGCGCCTCTTCGGCCTTGTCGCGCACCAACTGTTCAACACCGCGGAAGGTCTCGATCTCTGCTTGCATGGCCTTGGCGTTTTCGGCGAACTCCGGGCTGTTCGGATCGATCGTGGATTCAATCACCTGCATGATGTCAGTCCTCGTCCTGCAGAACCCGGGGTGTTACGGCCCGGTGGAAGCCGTTGAAGGCTTCGTTGTTTTTCGCTTTCGGCAGAGGCCATACGCTTCCGCCCTGGGAGGCACCGCCGTCGATTCGCAGCGTGTCGCCGGAGATGAACCTTGAGCCGGGGGAGAGCAGGAAGCAGATCGCTGCGCTTACCTCGGCTTCCGTTCCGATGCGCTTGCAGGGCACAGCCTCGCGAAGCCCCCGGATCCAGGACTTCATGCTGTCCGGATAGCTGTCCATACCGCTGGAGCCGATCCATCCGGGGGCCACGGCGTTTACCCGCACCCCGGAGGCACCCCATTCCACGGCGGCGGTCTGAGTGAAATTCACCATCCCGGCCCGCGCGGCCCCGGAGTGCCCCATGCCCGGCATGCCGCCCCACATGTCGGCGACGATGTTCACAATAGCGCCGCCGGTCTGGGTCATGCTCTGGTTGTAGACCTCGCGGGAGACAAGAAAACCGCCGGTGAGGTTGGTGCGTACAACGGTCTCCCAGCCTTTCTGGTTGATGCCGGCCAGCGGGGAGGGGAACTGGCCGCCGGCGTTGTTGACCAGGCCGTGGATGGGGCCATGGTCGGTGATGATGCTCTGGACGACGGGTTTGACCGCGTCTTCGTCGCGGATGTCGCAGCTGTAGGGATGGGCGATGCCGCCGTCCTCTTTGATTTCATCGGCTACGGTCTGGACTTTTTCGAGCTTGCGGCCGACGAGGATGGTGGTGGCGCCCAAGGCGGCCAGTTCATGGGCCGTGCAGCGGCCAATGCCGGACCCGCCGCCGGTGACAATGATCGTCTGGTCTTTGAATAGGTCTTCTTTGAAGATTGATTGGTAGCTCATTTCTGGCCTTCGTTCCCAGTATGTTGTGTTATGTGCCGGCGCCGCTGCGGGGGAACCCTTTCGGGGACCGCTGTGAACCCATCCCTGGGCGCTGGCGCGATGACATCCTGTCATCGAGCCTCCCCGAAAGGGTTCCCCCGCATCGGCACCTCAAACCTTTTTGGGTAGCGCAAACTTTGGAAGTCAGCACCAATAAAACTTGGTAACGGCTTCGCGCATTTCCTCGCCCCACCTATGCCAACCTCGTAATTCCTGATCGCGTGTAAGCGCACTTAACAAACCCTATCTTTTTACCTCGGTTCCGTTACCGCTGACCTCGCAGAGCCGCAGTGGGGAGTGCTTTCAGGGAGGCTCGGCGGCAGGAAGCCGCCGCGCCAGCGCCCAGGGATGGGTTCACAGCGGTCCCTGAAAGCACTCCCCACTGTGGCGCCTCCCTCCAAGCCAGCATGCCCCCACCGGATCAAGGCACCAATCCAGAAGGCACCGGAACAGGTATTTCCAAAAGCTGCTGAGCAAAGGCCTTGCCCTGAGGATCAATCCGCAAGCTGGCAACGCCGCCGCCACCAAGGCTGTGTTTCAACAGAAAATTCAGTCCATAAATCCCCGGCATATGCCACCGCAATACCTGACCTTTTTCGGGATCCAACGTATGCCCCATCCACTCCGCCACTCGCTCCGGAGTCAGGGCAGCCGCAATCCAGGGCAGGTAGCTCTCGCGTCGGGCAACCACACCAATGTTGCAGTGGTCGCCCTTGTCGCCACTGCGCCCCCAGGCAAGATCCACGAGACGCACTTCGGTATCTGCCTGACCCTCGGGCCTTGGAAGTGGTGCTTGTTCTGATTTCTGGGCAGTGTCGAAACCGCCCTCTGTGGGCACAGGCACTTCCATCTTCTCGCCGCCCATATCCATGGAAACCGAAACCATCTCCTTGGGTACCAGGCACGAATACAGCCGGATCTTGGGCCAGACGGTGGGGCGGCCGCCGACGATGCCGGTCAGGCCCGGGGCCATGCCGGTGCCGGCCTGGGCGATCTCTCGGGAAAAGATGACCAGCGCCTTCTTGTCCGGGTGAGTGGCGCTGATCTTGATGACCACTTCCCGTGTGTCGCCGTGGCGGCCCTGGGGGCCGTAGGTGGTTTCGGTGCCGAGCAGTTCCACGCTGGTGTCGCTGTAGGGTGCGTAGCCGTATTCCTGGATGACTCGCGCGGACTTTCGCAGTATGGCGTTGGCGACGGCGTCGGCCTTGCGTGCAGCGTCCATCCCGGCCAGCAGGAAGGTGACGGTGCACTTGTGGCCGTCCGGCCAGGTGCCGGCAACTTTGTAGGTGTCGGTCGGTGGCAGGCCCCGGGCGCCGGAGACGCGGACCTGGTCCGGGCCGGTTTCTTCGAGGGTGACGCGGCTGAAATCGCAGGCGACGTCCGGAAGATGGTAGGCGTGCGGGTCGTCGATCTCGTAGACGAGCTGTTCCGCGATGGTGCCGAAGCTGACCTTTCCGCCGGTTTCCGGAGGTTTGGTGATGATGAAGTCGCCGCCTGACTCTACCTCGACGATGGGGAAGCCCATGTTGTCGAAGCCGTCCATGACGGTTTCCCAGTCGGTGAAGTTGCCGCCGGTGGCGTGAGCGCCGCATTCGATGAGGTGGCCAGCGAGGCTGCCCTGGGCAAGGCGGTCGTAGTCGTCCGCAGGCCAGTCAAATTCGTGCATCAGTGGCGCCAGGACCACGGCGCTGTCCGCCACGCGGCCGGTGATGACAATGTCCGCCCCCTGTTTCAGTGCACTGACAATGCCCGGCGCGCCCAGATACGCGTTGAGGCTGACCATCATGCCGGGCAGGGGAGCGTTGGTGTCGATCTCGGTGATGCCGGATTTCGAGAGCTCGCCCTTCTGCGGCATCAGGTCGTCGCCCAGGACCATCCCGATCTTCAGGTCGAGTCCCTGTTCATCCACCAGTGCCTGGAGTGCATCCCGGCAGGCAACGGGGTTTACACCACCGGCGTTGCTGATGACCTTGAGGCCCTGATTGCTGATCTCGCCCAACAGAGGGGCCATGACCGTGTCCACGAAATCCCGGGCATAACCCTGTCCGGGATCCTTCAGTTTCTGGCCGGCCATGATAGACATGGTGATCTCGGCCAGGTAGTCGAAGACGAGATAGTCGAGGTTGCCTTTTTCCACGAGCTGGCGTGCGGCAGTCTGGGTGTCTCCCCAGAAGGCGGCGGCGCAGCCGATGCGCAGGGACTGGCGGCTTGTCATGGGGGAGTCCTTATGTGGTTCAAAGCCTGATGAAAGAAATGTACCTAGCAAGCGCTTGGTTTGTAAAGCGTGCTACGCTGAAACTGTTAGAATCATGGCCGTTGTCCGAATTCGTAAAGGAGCGTTCGCTTGCCTACTGCCCAGGCTGGTCCCTCACACAGCTTTACCGACCCGAACAGTGCCCGCGGGCGTCTTCTTAAACAGGCGGCCCACCTGTTTCGCGAAAAAGGTTATGAACGCACCACTGTGCGGGATCTGGCGGCGGCCGTAGGGATCCAGTCCGGCAGCATCTTCCATCATTTCCGCACCAAGGAAGACATCCTCAAGGCGGTCATGACCGAGGCCATCCTGGTGAATACAGAGCGCATGCGCGCCCGCCTCAAGGGGGCACCCTCTACCCGGGACGCCGTTGAAGTACTGATCCTGTGTGAGCTGGAGTCCATTAACGGAGAGACCGGGGAGGCCATGACGGTCCTGGTGTATGAATGGCGAAGCCTTTCCGAGGAGAGTCAGCGCTCCATTCTTGAGCTGCGTGAGACCTATGAGGGCCTGTGGCTTGAGGTGCTGCAGCGGGCACGCCAGGAAGGACTGATCCAGGCGGATCCTTTTGTTCTGCGTCGTTTTTTGACCGGCGCCCTGAGCTGGACGATCACCTGGTATCGGCCAGAAGGCTCCATGACGGTTTCAGAACTGGCGAGCCAAGCCATGGCAATGCTTCAACTCTAAACAGCCCCTGGTGCTACTGCATTTCCCTTTCCTCGCCACTCGCTGTGGCGACATCATACTCTGACACTTCGGCCATCCCTTCTGGTTAGCTCCTCCTGCAGACTGCCGTTGCATGTCCGCCCGTTGATAAAGATCACATTGTGACGCGGGTAGCGTTGACACACCTCAAGCTGTCGAACAAGTCAGGTATAAAGTCAGTCGCGTGATGGCGATAACGCCCTAACGGCCTGGCTGGGGGTTCAAAAAGGAGTTTCACCAATGCATAACAAGACCAATAAGAGCATACCTGTAGCTCGCCTTCTCGGCGTGATGGCTCTGGTGGTGGTGCTGGCCGGGTGTTCGGTCAACCCACTTCACAAGATCACCGGTGACGTCATGACCGGTTACGCCCAGAAGGAAAATACGCCCTATGTACTGGCCATGACGGATATCGGGATGGCCTGCTCATTGGGGGAGTCGGTGGACCCGCTTCTCTACTCGTTTTCGCGCGTGACCCTGGCACCGGAGAAAACCGGTACGCTGCTGCAGATTCTTTCCGGCATCTGCATGGAGCAGCGCACGGTTGAGGAAAAGCTGCGTTACCTGCGGGCCGATTACAATGGCAATACCGGCAATATGCGTGACGCGCGCGAGAACATGCAGCGCCTCTACGGCATCACTGCCAGCCGACGTGTCGAGGCTTACCAGCGGATGCTGCGCGGGTTCAGTTACGACCCTGTTCCGGGCGCCGAATGCCCCGACTTTTACACCGACCAGGACGAGATCACCTTCCTGCTTGGCCTCGCCGCCGGTGCCCAGGCTGTTGTTGATAATGGCAAGGCCCGGGGGCGTGCCGAGGTTCCAAGGAGTATTGCCGCCGAGGTGGAGCGCTCCGCTGAGTGCGTGAACAACGAGAAATGGGCCGGCCTTCCCAGGGCCCTCCAGGCCAGTATCTGGGTACTTCTCCCCGATCTCCGCCCGAACAAGAACGTGGACCCATGGGCAACCCTGAAGAACAGTCGTGAACTGGGTGTGGAACATGGGCTTCGTACTTCGGCAGCGCTGGAGCTGCTGATGGCGGAAAACGTCGGCAGGGACGAGGTGATTGCGGACTCCCTGGCCTACCTGGCACGGACCCGGGACGAATTCCGGGTCAACCCTGAATACAGTCTCCCGGACCTCGTGGGAATGCGCATCGCGTGGGCGGTCTCGGACCGCATCTGGACCGAGAAATACGGATACCGGACGCCGAAGGACCAGTTCGGAAAGACCGGGAAAGAGACTGGCAGTAAAGACGCCATTGATACGGAAGGCCTCCTCTGAGGAGGCTTTAATCGAAGAGCCCTACAAAAACAGGAACAGGAGCTATTCATGCGATTTCGTTCACTGAGTGCATCACTACTTCTGGCAATGGCGTCGTTGGCCCAGGCACAGGATGACGCAATTGAAATGTGTGTGTTTGACCTCATCGGCTCCAGTGGCGACCAGTTCGCACTGGTAGAGGATTACGCGCTGGATATGCGGGACAAGGGAGTTGAGTTCAATCTCGAGCCCTACACCGATGAGGGCGTTGCCATGTCGGACTTTGCTGCTGGCAAGTGTGATGCCCTCGCGGCAACGGACCTGCGTATCCGCCGGTATAACAAGTTTACCGGCACGCTGAGTGCCGTTGGTGCCATCCCCTCCTATGAGGCACTTGAAACCACGTTCACGGCAATTGCTCAACCCAAGGCGAGCGATTACATGAAGCAGGGCGACTATGAAGTGGCCGGTATCTTCCCAATGGGGGCGGCCTACCTGTTCGTGACAGACCGCGATATGAACACTGTTGAGAAACTGGCGGGGAAGCGCATTGCAACGCTCAATCACCATCCGGATGCAGTCCACATGGTGAATTACGTGAACGCCAGCGTTGAGCCTTCCGAGATCACGGATTTCGGCGGCAAGTTCAATAATCGTTCCGTGGATGCGGCCTATGCGCCGGGCTGGGCCTATGAAGCGCTGGAGCTTTATCGGGGTATTGGTGACGAAGGCGGTATCGTAGATTATCCACTGGGGCAGTTCACCCTGCAGATCATTGTGCGTGATGAAGTCCTGAGCGACAAAAAGGCCCAACAGTCGCGTGAAGTTGCCCTGAGCCATTTTGACAGTGCGATGTCCGTGGTCCGTGAGTTCGAAAAGGATCTTCCGGACGAGGAGTGGATCGAGATTCCGGACTCCGACATCGAGGACTATCAGGAAATGTTCCGCCAGAACCGGATTGAGCTGCGTGATGGCGAAGATGAGGACGGTAATAAGGTCAAACAGGTCTACCATGGCGAAATGCTGACCCTGCTGCGCAAGGTGCGCTGCAAGCTGAATCCGGATGCATCGGAATGCACCGCCCCTGATCGCGAATAATCCGGAACCCATAGCCTGAGGTTGTAATGGTGGAACAGTCGCCCTCGTCCTGGGGGAGCGCGCGCTCCCCCAACCATGCACGTCGGTTGCATGGAAGTGTTGTGCTCCTCCTGCTGTTGGCATTGCTGTTCATGGGGCTTGGAGGCTCCATGCACACACGGCTGTTGTCGATGGGGGAGCAGATCTGGCCCGGTTATTACTCGCTGGATCCCCATGCCAGTGTGCCCAGCTGTGAAACCGATATTGATGTGGACAAGCGCGTCCAGCGGGAGATCGCCGAGAAGGAGGATGACCCCTTCGGCATCAGTGGCGGCGACGCGCCAAATGAGGAGGCGATCCGGCGGTCCATTGAGAGCAATCTCGAACGCTGCAAGGAGCGCCACGAGAAATTCGAGTCCATGCAGGAGCGGATTACCCCCGTTCTGATCGCCTATAAGGCGGTTGAGCGGGGTATGGCCAGTTGGCTGACGGACAACCGCTCCCTGTCAACCTACCTGTTTATCCTGCTGCTTGGGTTTGGCGCGGCGACTGCTGCCTTCAGCAACCACCACATCAGCATTGTGCCACCGATGAACCGCCCGGACTGGGCCCTGGCCCAGGGCGGGCAGCTTGTGGTGAATCTGCTGATGGTCCTGTCCCTGCGGAACTATCTGGGCGACCTGGAGTCGACGCCGGATACCCAGACGCTGCAGGACGTTCAACACGCATGGACGCTGATGTTCGGTGTATTGGCGGTCATCAACCTCTGGCGTTTGTTCAGGATGCCGGACTACCTTCCGAAGGGGCGTTTGCGCCTGGGGTCACCTTTGGTTCTGCCTCTCTATTGCTGGATGGGGCTGGCGGGCTATGTGTATTTTGCCCATGGTGGCAATTGGGACACGGCCGGGCTGGGGGTCTACTTCAACCAGTTGACCAAGCATGCCTCGCTGTTCGTCAATATCGGGCTCTATGTCTTCGTGGGCATGATGCTCAAGCAGACGTCGATCCCACAGCGTCTGCTGGCGGTTATCCAGCCCTGGCAGCTGCCACCGGCGGCGCTGGCCTCCCTGGTCATATTCGCGACGGCCTTCCCCACCGCCTTCACCGGAGCGTCCGGGATCTTCATCCTGGCCGTCGGTGGCACCATCTATGACGAATTGCGGCGTGCCGGTGCCGGACGTCAATTGTCATTAGCGACAACCGCCATGTCCGGAAGTCTCGGTGTTGTCCTCAATCCCTGTCTGCTGATCGTGGTTGTGGCGGCACTGAACCGCGAGGTCACCACCAGCGAGCTCTTCGGGTGGGGGTTCTGGGTCTTCCTGCTCTCGGCCTGTATCTTCACTTTCATGGTGTGCAGCAGTGAGAAGGAATGGAAGCCCCGAGCCGTCAACAAGCGTTTTGCCATGAAGGCATCGCTGCATGCGCTCAAGCCACTGATTCCCTATATCGTGCTCATTGCAGTCGTAGTGTTTGCCTTCTGGCTGATCCTGGGCATGAAGTTCAACGAGTTCAGTGCCCCAACCATGCTGCCGATCATCATGATGGCACTGGTCTGGCTTGATCATTCGGGCGAAGGCAGCAGCACGCTTGGTACGGCCCGGCGTGTCGCTGTGGGCGCCGGCGAATCGGCGGTCCACGTGGGGGCGTTGCTCACGCTTATTGGGCTGTCCATGACCGTCGGAGGCGTGCTGGAGCGCTCCCACATCATCGCCGGGCTCTTCCCGGCCCAGGCGGATTCGGTCCTGCTGGTGGTGCTGGCGCTCATGGTGATGCTGACCATTATTGGCATGTTCATGGACCCCTTTGCGGCCGTGGTACTGGTCTCCGCCACCATCGCGCAGCCGGCCATCAGTCTGGGTGTGGATCCGCTCCACTTCTGGGTCATGACCATTGTCGCTTTTGAGCTTGGATACCTTACTCCGCCGGTGGCGCTGAATCATCTTCTGACGCGGCAGGTGGTTGGCGTCCGGGAGGCGTTCGTACCGGAACCCGAGGCGCCCAATTTCTTTCGGCGGTTCCAGCGTCTGCTGTTGCCGTTAATGGTAATGTCGCTGACACTGATACTGGTGGCACTGGTGCCGTTGCTGTTTTACAGCGGGTAATCCGTGACAACGTAAAACGTTGTGGAATCGCGGCATCCTGTGTCGCGTTTCCTTCCGGCATCATAGATGTGCGTGCCAGACTTGACGGATAGCGTCTGAATGGAGCTGTACGTGATTGGGTCACGATCGCGGTTTTTACAAGGGCAATTGATAGCCCGTATCTTCCTGCTTCTGGTTCTGGGCCTGTCATTGACCGCCTGTGGCGGGGATGGTGACGGGTTCATGGATAATCAGCCCGGAACACTCAGTGGGACTATTGAGATAAGCTCTGGAACGCGCGTCGATAGGGACACCGCTCTTGATCTGGAAGTCGGAGGGCTGGACAGCTCGCGGGACGGTCCGATCGAGGGTGTACAGAACCCTGACGCTCCCTTTCCGGGTAATGTCATTGCCGGGGGCTACGTCAGTGCGTATTCCGGGTCCTACGATGCCGAACTCGACTACCCAAAAGATGAGCTGGACACGTTACGCCTGCAGCTTTCAGAAGGTCAGCGTGTGTCGGTGAATTTCTTTCCCGCCCTCGTCGACTTATCAGGCGAATCCGAAACTGGAGATGCTCCCAAAACCAAGCTGACACTCACGCCTGTCGGTGGTGAGGTTAACGGGGTGTCCAGTGCCGAGGATAGGGAGCTGAATAAATCGGTGCAGGCTCCACAGAACGGAGAGCATGATCTCGTTATTAAAGCGACCGATGGGGGCCCCGCCCGTTACGTACTTCGATCAACCTCACTCAGCGAAAATGAGACCCTTGGGCAGGCATTTGCAGATTTCGAGCCTGGCGAAGCCATAATCACGACGGAAACAGTGGCATCAGATGGCGCGATTCGGGCACAGGCCAATGGGTCCGTTGAGCTTGCAGATCAGGTTGCAAGCCAGAAAGAGCTTGGAGGTAACCAGTTTCAGGTCACTATGCCAATAGAGCGCGAAGCGATTCTGCCGGCGGGTGCGAGCAATTCGAGGCGCAAGACGGAAACCCTGGCATGGATCCGGGAACTCAATGATACCTCGGGTGTTGCGTCAGCAGTTCCCAATCACAGGGTTCGTGCAATCCAGTCCACGATTAACTGTGCAACAGAGCCGGACCATCCCGAGTGTCAGGATGAGTTTGGACTCCAGGCGTGGCACTACAATCTGATCAACATGACCGGGGAATCTGGGGCGTGGAGCAAGGCGACGGGAGCCAATACTCGGATTGCAGTTCTGGATACCGGGGTAGCCTGGATTGATGGCGACTGGCATCCCGATCTAGCCCCGAACATCAACTGTGGTGAGCCGGGCGGGTGTTTTGACGCCGTGGACGGCTCTCTCCCCATCGATGAGAGCGGTTCCCATGGGACCCACGTCTCCGGGCTTGCGGCAGCAGCCGCAACAGACAATGGAGATGTAACTGGGGTGGCGCATGACTCAAGGCTGATTCCTGTCCGTGTGCTTGGGGGTGATGAGGGGACTGTTTCTGACGTTATCGAAGGAGTCCGCTGGGTCATCAATAATGGCAATCCACATGCGGATGTGATCAATCTCAGCCTTGGCAGTCAGACGCAGAACCCGGGGCTTAGCGATATCCTGGCGGAAGCGACGGCTGCTGGTATTCTCGTGGTGGCCGCATCCGGCAATGCGGGCGATGACCGGCAATTCTTTCCGGCGGCTTTTCCCTCCGTTATTGCGGTTGGTGCCGTGGACTGCGAGGGTAACCGCTCCAGCTTTTCCAATTTCGGAAACTGGCTGGACTTGGTTGCTCCGGGCGGCGGCAATGCCAGAGATTGCGACAGTAATGGCGAGGCTAACGATTCTGTATTCAGTTCTTTCCCTTCCGGTGATCCGCCGGTTGGTGGCCTGGAAGGTACTTCCATGGCGGCACCCCATGTCGCAGGCGTGCTTGGGCTGATGCGCGAGGTGAACCCCGGTGTCGAAATGCCGCTTATCCGGGCCCTGCTGCGTGAAGGCAGGCTGACCCAGGACAATGATGCCGGCACTTTTGACCAGGAACTGGGGCGGGGCATTATTGATGCGAACGCTTCGGTCACGGAGGATCTGACCGGTTTTGCAGCGCTGGCGCCAAGTCTGGAACGGCTGCGTCTTGACGACGACCGGAAGACGGTTGATCTGTCCTTGGGTGCGGTGGGTAACGACTCCGCCACTTTCAATGATGTAACGGTTACTAATGGAAAGCAGCCCTGGCTGGTCGTCGAGCCTGCGGACGGTGAGCGCAATTTCCGGGTATCGCTGGACACAGAGGAGATGGATGAGGGTCAGTTCTTCCGCAGCACACTCAATGTGAGCTATAGGGTGGATAACGGTGAAACGCGTAAGTACCAGGTTCCGGTGACGGCAACTCTGGAAGCCAATAAATCCGACCGCAATGCCGGCGCCCACTTCGTTCAGCTGGTCCCGGTGGATGCCGCCAACGATGGGTCAATTTCCGAGAATACCGTACAGACCCTGGTGGAAGCCCGGAATGGTGAGTACCGCTTCAGGTTCGACACCAGTGAGATGGAGCCGGGGGAGTACCTGCTGATTGCGGGATCGGACCTGGACAATGACGGGGCCTTCTGTGGTCCCGGCGAGGCCTGCGCGGAATTCCCGGTTACGGGGCAGCCGCAGCCCATCGAGATTACCCGGACCATGAGCCGGACCGTGGAGCTGGAAACCGCCTTTACCCGTCCGATTGATTCCCAGCGTGGCGGCGTAATGCCGGTAGGTGGTTATCCGCGGCTGAATCAGGATGAAATGGAGTAGGGACATGAAGCGTTCGATCGGTGGTGTTGCCGTGTTAGGGAGCCTGTTGCTGGCGGCCTGCCAGTCGGGAACGGCGGACGATGGAGTGGCCGTTGAGATGATAGCCAGCGCGGATCAGTGTGGCCGCAACGAGGCGGCACTGGTATGGGCTGAAAACAGGTCGGATTTTCCGGCCGGTGCGAAGCCGATGGCTACCGCCAGCGAGCCGGTTCTGAGTGCGGGTGATCCGGTCCTTCTGGTCTATCTGGGTCAGAAACCAACGCCCGGCTACAGTGCGGCGCTGCAGGGGGCAGGACTTGCGGACGGGCGCCTGCACATTGATCTGAAGGCAGAGGAGCCGGACCCCGGCGCCATGATGGCGCAGGTCATTACCACTCCCTGTGTGGCGCTGCGTATTCCCCCCGCCCTCGATGCCGGGGAACTGGTTGTTTCGATGGACGCGGAGGGTTTCCCGCTCAGCCTCCGAATCCCGGATTGACGCTGAACAGAGCCCGAATCTCTGTTACATTAGCGGACGCCTTCGGGCACACCACATGCGTCTACCGGGTATCAACCATCCATGACACAGCGAAGTGACTACAACGCCGATTCCATTGAAGTCCTCAAGGGACTCGACCCCGTCCGCAAGCGGCCGGGCATGTACACGGACACCTCCCGCCCCAACCACCTGGCCCAGGAAGTCATCGATAACAGCGTTGACGAGGCGCTGGGTGGCTACGCGAAGCGCCTGGATGTGGTGCTGCACAAGGACGGGCGGCTCTCGGTAACGGATGATGGACGCGGCATGCCCGTGGACGCCCACCGGGAGGAAGGCATCCCGGGGGTAGAGCTGATCATGGGGCGGCTGCACGCGGGCGGCAAGTTCTCCACTGAGAACTACCAGTATTCCGGGGGGCTGCACGGGGTTGGTGTCTCCGTGGTCAATGCCCTCTCCCTTGAGCTGGAAGTCCTGATCCGCCGCAACGGCCAGCTCTACCGCATCCGCTTCGAGAACGGCCACAAGGTCGAAGACCTGACCGTTATTGATACGGTGGGCAAGCGCAACACCGGCACCTGCCTGAGCTTCCTGCCGAATCCGGACTATTTCGAGAGCCCACGCTTCTCCATCAGCCGGCTGCGCCACAACCTCCGGGCCAAGGCGGTGCTCTGCCCGGGCCTGACCGTGACGTTCCTGCAGGAGGAAAGCGGTGAGAAGGATGAGTGGTATTACGAGGACGGCCTGACGGATTATCTGAAGACCGCGCTTGCCGACCGTGAATGTCTCCCGACCGAACCCTTCACCGGCAGTATTGCCGGTAACACCGAAGAGGTCACCTGGGCGCTGCAGTGGTTGCCCGAGGATCCGGAGGTGGTGGCGGAGAGTTACGTCAACCTGATCCCGACCACCCAGGGTGGCACCCACGTTAACGGCCTGCGAACCGGCCTCCTGGAAGCGCTGCGCGAGTTCTGTGAGTTCCGCAGCCTGCTGCCGCGCGGGGTCAAACTGACCCCGGATGATATCTGGGAACGCTGCAGCTATGTGCTTTCCTTCAAGATGCAGGAACCCCAGTTCTCCGGGCAGACCAAGGAGCGCCTGTCATCCCGTGAGGCGGCCAGCTTTATTTCCGGTGTGGTGAAAGACGCCTTCAGTCTCTGGCTGAACCAGCATACGGATGTGGCGGAAGCACTGGCGGAGTTCGTGATCGGTAATGCCCAGCGCCGCCTCAAGTCGTCGCGGAAGGTGGCCCGCAAGAAGGTGGCGTCCGGGCCGGCGTTGCCCGGAAAGCTGGCGGACTGTTCCGGTACGGACTCGGCGCGCTCCGAGCTTTTCCTGGTGGAGGGCGACTCCGCCGGCGGTTCGGCCAAGCAGGCCCGGGACCGGGAATACCAGGCGGTCATGCCGCTGCGGGGCAAGATACTCAACACCTGGGAAGTGGATTCAGGCGATATTCTGGCCTCCCAGGAAGTGCACGATATAGCCGTGGCCATCGGTGTGGACCCGGGCTCCGGCGACCTGACCGGGCTGCGCTACAACCGCGTCTGCATACTGGCGGACGCGGATTCCGATGGCATGCACATCGCCACCCTGCTGTGCGCGCTCTTCGTGAAGCATTTCCGGCCACTGGTCGAGGCAGGGCATGTGTTCATGGCCATGCCCCCACTCTATCGAATCGATCTGGGTAAGGAAACCTTCTACGCCCTGGACGAGCACGAGAAGCAGGGTATCCTGGATCGCCTGGCGGCGGAGAATCGCAAGGGCAAGATCCAGACTCAGCGTTTCAAGGGGCTGGGTGAGATGAATCCGCTGCAGCTGCGCGAAACGACCATGGCCCCGGATACCCGTCGCCTGGTCCAGCTGAGTCTGAGTCCGGATGACGGCACCGATGACCGTATGGATATGCTGCTGGGTAAGAAGCGGGCGGCGGATCGCCGCACCTGGCTGGAAGAGCATGGCAACAAGGCCGAGGTGGTGGGCTAGGGCCCGCCACGCTCGGCCTGTGTTATCTCAGTCCTTGATCTGGCGGAACACCAGGCTGGCGTTGGTGCCACCAAAGCCGAAGCTGTTGCTCATGACCAGTGGTATGTCCACGTCGTCCTTGCGTTCACGCACAATCGGGTAGGATTCCGCACCCGGATCCAGGTTCTCGATGTTTGCCGAGGCCGAGATGAACTTTTCGCGCTGCATGATGAGCGTGTAGATGGCCTCGTGCACGCCGGCCGCACCCAGTGAATGGCCGCTCAATGGCTTGGTTGAGCTGACTGGCGGCATGGCGTCGCCGGTGACCTTGTGGATCGCATCCAGCTCGACGACGTCCCCCATGGGAGTGCTGGTCCCGTGGGTGTTGATGTAGCCCAGTGGTTCTTCCAGTCCTTTCAGGGCCTGCTGCATGCAGCGCACCGCGCCTTCCCCGTTGGGCGCGACCATGTCGGCGCCGTCCGAGGTGGCGCCAAAGCCCACCAGTTCACCCAGAATGGTCGCGCCGCGCGCCTGGGCGTGCTCCAGGGATTCCAGGGCTACAACGCCACCGCCGCCGGCAATTACAAAGCCGTCACGGTTCTCGTCGTAGGTGCGTGAAGCGGTTTCCGGGGTGTCGTTGTACTTGGTCGAGAGCGCACCCATGGCATCAAAAAGCATGCTCAGGGTCCAGTGAAGGTCCTCGCCACCACCGGCAAACATAACGTCCTGGCGCCCCATGGCAATGAGGTCCGCAGCGTGGCCAATACTGTGGGCACTGGTGGCGCAGGCGGAGGTGATGCCGTAGTTGACGCCCCGGATGCCGAAGGCCGTGGCGATGTTGGCATTGATCGCACTGCCCATGGTGCGGGGCACGCGGTAGGGACCGACCCTGCGGATGCCTTTCTCTCGGTGGGTGTCGATGGCATCCATGAGTTCCACGGTGGATGCACCCCCCGTACCCATGATCACGCCCGTGCTGTCCGCCTTGATGTGCTCATCCTTCAGGCCGGACTGCTCGATGGCTTCCTGCATGGACAGGTAGGCATAGGCCGAGGCCGGGCACATGAAGCGGTACAGCTTGCGGTCGATCAGCTCTTTCGGGTCAATGTTGATGGTCCCGCAGACATGGCTGCGCAGTCCGTTGTCGCGCGCCTCCGGACTGAACTCAATGCCGGGGCGTCCCTCGCGCAGTGATTCCGTCACTTCCTGTTGATTGTTGCCGAGACTAGAAACAATGCCCATCCCGGTAATGACAACGCGTCGCATGATAGTGCCTCTGTTCAGAAATTCTCTGTTGATGTGAATAGCCCGACCCGCAGGTCTTTGGCGTGATAGATGGGGCGACCGTCAACGGAGACGATGCCGTCCGCGATCCCCATGGTAATGCCCCGCCGGACCACACGCTTGATGTCGAGCTGATAGCGCACCAGTTTATTCGAGGGTAGCACCTGCCCGGTGAATTTCACTTCACCGGAGCCGAGCGCACGCCCCCGACCCTGGCCGCCACCCCAGGCGAGAAAGAAACCGGTCAGCTGCCAGAGGGCATCCAGACCAAGGCATCCGGGCATAACCGGGTCGCCCTTGAAGTGGCATTGGAAGAACCAGAGATCGGGATCGATGTCGAGTTCTGCAATGAGCAGGCCCTTATCGTAATCTCCCCCCTCATCACTGATGTGGGTGATGCGGTCCAACATCAGCATCTGGTCCACGGGCAGGCGCATATCACCCTCAAACAGCTCCCCGTTACCGCATTTGATGAGCTCGGATTTGTCAAAGCTTTCCACAGTCATTCGGTGGCTCTCATTCAGAAAACAGTCGTTACCCTAAAGAATATTCGCACGCCTTTCTTGACAGGGCGTAATCCATATTTGACCAACAAACCCAACCTTCTAAGCTAACACGTGTTAACTTTTATGTGAAATGGAACCTGCAGGAACAGGATGCTCGTTCAAAGGATTGCTCTCAAGTCGGCGTTCAGGGCGTCAGTATGTCACAGCATAGAACAAGGGTTCTATCATTGTGATCAAAAGCCTGTGTAAGCGTTCAGTTTTTCTGAACGTCTGAGGCAAAAGTTTTCTGTTTCATTCCCTGTTCTATAGATTTAAAGTTTTGAGATGGGTCGGAAAAGCCGCAGGGAGAAGGGACATGCGCTGGCGTAACACGCACGATGGCTGGGGACTGGTCAGCATTGCCTTTCACTGGGTTTTTGCTCTCGTGATTGTTGGTCTTTTCGCTGTTGGACTCTACATGGTTGACCTCGGCTACACGGACCCACTGTCAAACGTGTTGCCCGAGTGGCACCGGAGTCTGGGGCTCCTGCTGGGCGCCGCGCTGCTTGTGCGGTTGGCCTGGCGCTTGCTCTCGCCGCCGCCGGCGCCACTGCCCAACTACGAGCGGATTGAGCACGTCATGGCCGTGCTTATGCACTGGGTCCTGTACCTGCTGATGATCGTCGTTATTGTGAGTGGCTATCTCATCTCAACGGCGGACGGCCGCGGGGTGTGGGTGTTCGATTGGTTCGAAGTGCCGGCAGTAACTGGTCGGGTCAATAACCTGGAAGAGTCTGCGGGCGAAATCCATTACTGGTTGGCCTGGACACTCGTTGTGCTGTCGAGCATGCACGCGCTGGCGGCGCTCAAGCATCACTTTATCGATCACGACCGGACCCTGCGGCGGATGCTCAATCCCGCATCCACCAAGTACCAAACCAGAGACAACAACAGGAGAACACCATGAAGATGACAACATTGCGTCAGGGACTTATCGCCGGCACTGCTCTGGTGGGAGCGGGACTGTTCAGTGGCGCGGCGCTTGCCGATAACCACGGTGGCACCTATGAGTTCGACCGGGACGGGCAGCATCAGTTCATCCAGTTCCGCATCAGCCACCTGGGATTCAGCACCCTCTATGGCCGTTTCAACGACTTTGACGGCCAGTTCACCTATGACGCGAAGAATCCTGAGAACTCATCCGTGAAAGTCACAGTCAATACCGCCAGTGTGGATTCCAACCATTCCGAGCGTGACAAGCACCTGCGTGGTGAGGACTTTCTGTACGTCGACGAGTATCCAAAGGCAACCTTTGAAAGCACCTCCGTTGAGATGCAGGGCGAGGATTCGGCAACGGTCACGGGTGACCTGACGCTGCGCGGTGTCACCAAGGAGATTGAGCTGGATATGGAGCTGATCAAGCACGGCGTGGATCCCTGGGAGAATTACCGCATGGGCTTAGAGGGCACAACCACGCTGACACTTGATGATTTCGGGATTCCGGAGAATCTGCCTGAAGCGGATCAGGTGAAACTGATGCTCTCGGTTGAGGGAATTCGTCAGTAACCCCGTCCGGAGGGGTCGTGGCTGGTGGTGTGGCGATGATCGCCATGCTGCTGGCTGCATATCAGGATTACAAAGACAAACACGCTTACACCCAGGCTCGCGAGTACATAGAGCCGCAGATCGACGATGCCGCCCGCCCAGATGGTTTCCACACCCAGTATCAGCGCAAACGTCACCATTCCCAAAACGAGACCCTGAGCCAGGGCCCGGCGTATAATGCGAGAGCGACTTGACGGCATAATGGGCATTGGCTCCGCCTTGAAATGAGGCCGGCATGAACCGGTTAGAAGAGCCTATCGCGGTGGCCTGAGGCAAGCTATTCGGGAAATCCACTATCGCCGGTTTGGAGTCCGGACCCAGCCTCCCTATAATGTCGCTTTGCCCGGACCGGGGCCGGGCACCGAATCCTTCACCTGGTAGAGGCCTTATGCCGGAATTTGAGACAACGGACGACGGTTTCGAACGCGTCGCGCTGCGTGATTACACCGAGAAGGCGTACCTGGAGTATTCCATGTACGTGATTCTTGACCGCGCGCTGCCCCACATCGGGGATGGCCTGAAACCGGTCCAGCGGCGGATCATATACGCCATGTCGGAGCTTGGCCTGGCCGCGACGGCCAAGTACAAGAAATCCGCCAGAACCGTAGGCGACGTTCTGGGTAAGTTCCATCCCCATGGTGACGCCGCCTGCTACGAAGCCATGGTGCTGATGGCGCAGCCGTTTTCTTACCGCTATCCGCTGGTGGACGGGCAGGGGAACTGGGGCAGCCAGGACGATCCCAAATCCTTTGCCGCTATGCGCTACACCGAATCACGCCTGGCGCCGTTCTCCGAGTTGCTGCTGAGCGAGCTGGGGCAGGGGACCGTGGACTGGGTGCCGAACTTTGACGGTACCCTGAACGAGCCGGCAACACTGCCCGCCCGGGTGCCGCATGTGCTGCTCAACGGCACCACCGGCATTGCCGTGGGTATGGCGACGGATATTCCGCCCCACAACCTGAGGGAAGTGGCGGCGGCCTGCATCCGCCTGCTCGACGAGCCGGATACGGACGTGGATGCGCTTTGTGAACACGTCCATGGGCCGGATTTCCCGGCCGGCGCCGAAATCGTTTCCGCCCCCGAGGACCTGCACCGGCTCTACAAGAGCGGGCGTGGCACACTGCGCATGCGCGCCCGCTGGCAGGTGGAGAGCGGCGATATCGTGATCACGGCCATGCCGCACCAGGTCTCCGGCAACCGCATCATGGAGCAGATCGCTCAGCAGATGCACGCCAAGAAGCTGCCCATGGTGGGCGATCTGCGCGATGAGTCCGACCACGAAAACCCGGTACGGATGGTGATTTCTCCACGCTCGAACCGGGTGGATACCGACGCGCTCATGACCCATCTCTTCGCCAGCACGGATCTGGAAAAGAACTACCGCATGAACCTCAACGTCATCGGTATGGACGGGCGCCCCTCGGTCCGTGATCTGCGGGAACTGCTTCAGGAATGGCTCACCTACCGCCGGGAGACGGTACGGCGCCGCCTCGAGCACCGCCTGGGCAAGGTGGAAGCACGGCTTCACATCCTGGAAGGTCTGCTGGTGGCCTATCTCAACATTGATGAGGTCATCGAGATCATCCGTACCGAGGACAAGCCTAAACCGGTTCTGATGGAGCGCTTCGAACTGTCATCTGACCAGGCGGAAGCCATTCTCGAACTCAAGCTGCGCAACCTCGCCAAGCTCGAAGAAATGAAGATTCGGGGTGAGCAGGATGAACTGGCCGAGGAGCGGGACAGCCTCAGCCGGACACTGGGCTCCGAGCAGCGCCTGACCGACCTGATCAAGTCCGAGCTGGAAGCGGACGCGGAAAAATACGGGGATGACCGGCGAAGCCCGATCCAGGCCCGAAGCGAGGCCAGGGCCTTCAACGAAACCGACCTGATCTCGGGCGAGCCCGTCACCGTGGTCCTCTCGGAAAAGGGCTGGATACGCGCGGCCAAGGGGCACGATATTGATCCCACCGGGTTCAGCTACAAAGCGGGGGACCGCTATTTCCTGTCGGTGTGGGGGCGCAATAACCAGCAGACCCTGGTGCTGGATACCACCGGTCGCAGTTATGCCATTGCCACCCACTCACTACCATCGGCACGGGGGCAGGGCGAACCCCTGACCACCCGGATCAATCCACCATCCGGGGCGGGTTTTGCCGGGCTCCTCATGGCGGAGGAAAAAGGTCGGGTTCTGCTGACGACCAACGCCGGCTATGGGTTTGTGACCCAGTGTGACTCCCTGCTCAGCCGCAACCGTAACGGCAAGGCGCTGCTCACGGTGCCAAACGGGGCGCAGGTGCTTCCCCCCAAAGTCGTCCGGGAGGGGGGCAAGGTCTGGCTTGCAGCCATTTCCAGCGACGGCCGGATGCTGGTTTTCCCTCTTGAGGAGCTGCCGGAACTCGGCAAGGGTAAGGGCAACAAGATCATGGGCATTCCCCCGGATCGGCTTCGCAATGGCGAGGAGTTTATGGTGGCGGTGACCACCTTTACCGAAAAGGATTCGCTGGTCCTCCACGCGGGTAAGCGCCATCTCACGCTGCGCTTCTCCGACCTTGAGCACTACCTGGGTGAACGCGGGCGTCGGGGCCACAAGCTGCCCCGTGGCCTGCAGCGGGTGGACCGGATGGAAGTAACTGAACATAACGACCCCGGCGAGGAGGCTCCTTCAACGGATGAGTGAACTGGTACTGATCAATGTGTCCGGGCGTGACAAGCCCGGCCTGACATCCGAGATCACGGGCATCATGGCGAACTTTGACGTGCGCATCCTGGATATCGGCCAGGCCGTGATCCACGACCACCTGACCTGGGGCATCCTGGCGGAAATTCCCGAGGAGAATAATGCACCCCAGGTCTTCAAGGAGTTGCTGTTCCGCATCCACGAGCTGGACCTGCAGGTGCGCTTCGAGCCCATCACGCCGGAGGCCTACGGGCACTGGGTGGAAGGCAAGGGGCGTGGGCGCTATGTGGTGACCCTGATGGCCCGGGATATTACAGCCGACCAGATTGCGCGGGTTTCCAGCATCACCGCCCAGCACGGCCTCAACATCGACAATATCGCCCGCCTGTCCGGCCGCACCAGCCTGGAGCGCAGTGACCGGATTGCCTGTGTGGAGTTTTCCGTGCGAGGCACGCCATCGGATCTGGAGACGCTGCGAACGGATTTCCTTAAGATCGCCACCGACCTGAACGTGGACATCGCTTTCCAGGAGGATTCCATCTACCGCAGGAATCGGCGTCTGGTGGTTTTTGATATGGATTCCACGCTCATCGACGCGGAGGTTATTGATGAACTGGCCCACGAAGCCGGAGCGGGTGACCAGGTGGCCGCGATTACGGAGCGGGCCATGCGCGGTGAGCTGGACTTCAGTCAGAGCTTCCGCGAGCGTGTGGCGCTGCTTGAGGGCATGGAGGAGTCTGTGCTCCAGAGGGTAGCCGACCGGCTCAGGCTCACCGAGGGTGCCGAGCGCCTGATCACGACCCTGCGCAACCTGGGCTATCGCACCGCCATCCTCTCCGGCGGTTTCACGTACTTTGCGCGACATCTCCAGCAGCGGCTGAATATTGACTATGTCTATGCCAACGACCTTGAAATCAGGGACGGCCGGGTCACCGGCGAAGTACAGGGTCAGATCGTCGACGGCAAGCGCAAGGCCGAGTTGCTGGAGCAGATTGCCCGGCAGGAGCGCATCAGTCTGCAGCAGGTGATTGCCGTGGGGGACGGTGCCAATGATCTGCCCATGCTCAGCCGGGCCGGTCTTGGTGTTGCCTTCCGTGCCAAACCCATGGTCAAGGAATCGGCGCGCCACTCCATCTCAACGCTGGGGCTGGATGCGATCCTGTATCTGTTGGGCTACCGCGAATCCGACAGGGCGCCGGATCTGGTGGCTGTGAATAACAGCCAGTGAACGGTTATTCGCCCTCACCGAAGTCGTAACTCATATCCGGTGTGGGCTCCTGCAGGTAGTAGCCCTGGATGTAGTTCACGCCGGACTGCCACAGGGTCGCCAGGACCGTGGCATTCTCCACGAAGGGCACGATCGTCAACTTGCCCTGCTGCTGCAGGCTCTGGATCATTTCCTTGACCGTTTCCCTGGCCTCGTCGTTCTTCTGGATTTCGTCGGTATAGGAGCCGTCCAGCTTCACGTAATTCACATCCACGTGTTTCAGGGTGTTGAACGGATTCAGCGCCCCACCGAAGTTGGAGAGCGACAGGCTGCAGTGCAGCTGCGAGAAGGCCTTTGAGAATTCCTTGACCTGCTTCAGATAGGTGGTGGCGTCCTTCTCGGCAATCTGGAAGATCAGTGAGTCGCCGGGGAGCCGAGCCGCCTTGAGGACCTTGCCAAACCAGGATGGAAATGTCTGGTCCTGTATGGTTTCCCCGGTCAGGTTCAGAAAAAGCCGGGTCTCGTGCCCGTTGGAACGATGGGACGCGAGCTGCTTAATGGCCTGGAGCGCTACCCAGCGATCGATTTTGACGGCCATTTCGGTCGGTCCGCCAGGGGGTAGGAAGTCATATGGGGAGATTTCCGTGCCGTTACTGTCCAGCATCCGCACAAAGGCTTCGTAGTGCTCTTCGCCTTCACCCCTGAGGTTGATGATCGGCTGGAAGAGCAGTCGGAACTGGTCATTATCCAGCGCGTTCTGGATGGCATCGATGGTTTCGTCCGTATTTTCCTGCTCATGGACCCTGGGCGTGTAGATGTGGACGCCATTGCCCTGCTCATGACCTTGTTGGTTCCGTACGTCGTCGGAAGCCATATGCGCGCGACCGATCAGATCCTCGGCCCGGGGGGCATTTTCGGTAATTGCCGCGATACCAATACTGACCGTCAGTTGAATGGTGCGCCCGGAAACATCGAAGAGGTGGTCCTCCACCTTCTTTCTGATTGCTTCCGCCGTGCTGGCAAGCGTGTCAGCATTGCCCTGGGTTGCCAGGATACAGAAGGCGTCGTCGCTCAGCCGTGCCAGTAGCTGGTGGTCTTCAACAGTTTCGGAAAGGATGGTGGCCATGTCGCCAATCACCAGGTCGGCACCGGAAATACCGATCTGGGTCTTCTTGTTCACAAAATTATCCAGGTTGATGTAGGCCAGCGCCGCATCCGTGTTCTCCTTCTGGACACGGGTAATGGTCTGGTTCAGGGCGTCCATCAGGTACTGGCGGTTGTAGAGCCCCGTCAGCACATCCTTGCTGCTTATCTCCTTGAGTCGTTCTTCGAGTTCGGCACTGTTCTGCTGGGGACGCGCGACAATCTGGATACAGGGTTCCCCGTCATAGGTGGCGGAGGAAATCTCGATGGACACATCCACGGTTTCGGAGTCTGCGCGCTCAATGGTTGCCGCCAGCGAGTCCGCAGTTTCCTTACCTTCCCTCTGGGCTTTCATGAACTTCTTGAATTCGGCCTGGCTCTCGCTGGTGAGCGTGTCCAGTATGGGTACCGCCAGCAGGTCGTCCGGATCCTCGTACCCCAGCAGCTCCATGTAGGACTGGTTGGCGTAGACGTGCATGCCGTCGTTGATGTAGGCGATGGCATCCTTGGAGCTTTCAAGGAGCAGGTGGCAGCGCTGTTCCGCATCCCGCAGGTAACCGGCCAGGGAACGGCGGTTACGCCGCTCAAAGAGGTTCGCCAACTCGCGGTCGATGACCCTGGAAAGCAGTTTGGTCTGTTCGAAGGGAACGGCGTCCTGTGCTCCTTTGTCCATGATCCCCTGGCGTCGTTCGGAATCCTCGCTGTCCATCAGCAGGATCGTCGGGATATCCTTGTCCAGCCGTTTGATGTGGGCAACGGCTGAATCGGGGTCCGGTTCCTGCTCGGCGTCGCGCATCAGCATCAGATCCCATGTGCCTGAGTTCAGGGTTTCAAGCAGGTCTTCTTCAGAGGTGATGCGGTGGGCGCGGGTCGCCCGGCCGGCATTGCGCAACAGGCTCACGACCTGTTCCGCGTCGTTCTGGGATGGATCGAGAAGCAGCAGATGAATGGTATCAGTGTTTCTGGGCATAAAGCCGGAAACTCTCCAACGTCATAGTAATGGTGGCCATAGTTTTACAGGGAATGCCACAGTGAATCAAAGTCGTCTTCCTCTCCCGATCCCGCGGGACCGCGTGCTGTCGCGGGTGCGGCGGTGGGCTGACGGAATTTCAGCTCGAACCGGCTGATGCTGCTGGTGGTTGAAACCCGCCTGCTGAGCTGTGCCTGTTGCTGCTGGCCTTCCCACAGCAGGGTAATCCGGTTACCAGTCTGGAATGGCATGCGGGGCGTAAGCAGGGTGGCGGGCTGTCCGATACTGTTGAGTTCCGGAAGCAGGAGCCCACGCAGGAATTCACTGCTGTTGCCGACTTTCTGGTCAAGGCGAAGCGCGCAGGGGGTGGCGCCGGGCGCGAGCAGCTCGACACCGAGCTGGGTTCCCCGCTTGCCGGCCTGACGGATCCAGCGGATCAGGGCGATGCTCCAGGGATGGTCCTCATGCTCGCGCACCCCCAGTATCTCGCCCGTCTGCAGGGACACAGGCATGTCCGCATCCCAATTGATGCAGTAACCGCCCGGGCTGGTATTTTCAAGGCTGACCTCGTACCAGGGGTAGGCGCGCTGATGCTCTTCGTTATCCGCAATGTCACCGCTGGCGCCCCGGAAATTGATGGGCATATCCGGGGAGACCATGCTTTCGGACTTATCCGCGTCAAAGGCGCCGGCCCAGGCATCGTTCTTGCGCTGGGCAGCGCTCAGGAAGATATTTTCGTCGCTGCTGCCTTCGACGCTGTTGGCGAAGCGATTGAAGGGGGTTTCGCCGGCGCAGTAGTAGTGCAGGGCGCTCATGCCGACGGCGATCTGGAGTTTTCCGGAGCTGGGCATCCGTCGGAAGGACCGCTTCGTCAGTATGCCCAGGGCCTGGCTCAGGTGCATGAGAAGCGCGTCACTGACGCTGGCCGGGATCTCGGGGAGATCATTATCCAGCTTCTTGCTGTCCCTCGCCTCCGGGTAGTGGGAAAGGGCTTCAGCGAGACGGGTACTGTCAAATCCAAGATGATGGTTGCTCAGTGGCATTTTCATCAGGTTCCGGTAAACCGGTGGTCCGTCCTCATCCAGCGAAATAATGAACAGGGCCTTGCTCATCCCCACCTGTACGAGCTCGGTGTGGTCTGTCCAGCACTCAAACAGCTGGTAGACGACCGCCAACTCTTTCTGGCGCAACTGATTCGGGCGACAGCAGCCGAGTAACAGCAGTCGCTTGTACGCATCGGCAATGGAGGTTTCCTGACGGAACTGGTTGGTTGTATCCGGGACCAGGTAGTCGGTCAGTTCATGCTCCAGCGCATAGCGGAAGATCTGGTGGATTTCATACCAGCTTCGCGCCGGGCTCGGACAATAGAGCTGACTGGCACGCATGACCGTGTCACTGAGTCCGGACAGGGCCCTGTGGCAGGCCTTGGTCACCAGTTCCCGATGCTTGCTTTCCTGGGCCTGTGACGCAATCTGGCTCAGTGCCAGCTTATAGCCGTTGGCCAGGTGCAGCTGAAGCGCCTGGGCCAGGTTGGCGATTTTTCGCTGCTTTTCCGTCAGGGCGATTGAGCGCCCGAGGAAGTGTTGGGCGAGTTGGTCGCACACGAACCGGACCTGGGGACGGAGGCTGCCGAGCAGCTTCATGCGCAGCTGCGGAGAGGCTTCAAGCTGGTTGAGTTCAATGATCGCATGGTACAGCTGCCGTGCGGATTCACCCACATTGGCAATCGGCAGCCCCTCCACCCATGTCTTGAAAGCGCGCGGATTCACCTCACAGAATGACAAACTGGTGATTTTCTGTTCCGGAAGTGTCAGGTCGGGCTGTCCTCGATTGCCTGCCATGGATTTTACCGCTGCCTTGTCATTGCATTTGCTTGTGGCTTGCCGTGACTCATGTAAGCCATAGACTTCATTTTCATTATCCCGGGTACAATACAAGCCCATGGTTGGCATAAAAGCAAGCCAACCCGGAATTGGGTTGTTTTTTTGAGACGTCAGAGGTCCAGTGGTCGTTTCGAGCCTTCCCCCGGGATTTCGCGTACCAGGCGCGGCACCAGAAAGCCCGGGAGGCGCGTCAGGAGTTCGCGGGCCAATTCCCTGGCACGCTCATCCCCCGGGTCGTAGTGGGCCGCGCCCGCCACCGGGTCAAAGGCGTGCAGGTAGTAGGGAAGAACGCCGGCATCGAAAAGCGCCTCGCTCAATCGCTCCAGGGTGTACGCATCGTCGTTGATGCCCCGGAGAAGGACGGTCTGGTTGAGAAGCAGGACGCCGGAATTCTTCAGTTGTTCCATAGCCTCTTTCACATCGCCGTCGATTTCTGCGGGATGGTTCACGTGCACCACGAGGATGGTCTGCAGTCGGGTGTTTCCCAGCCATGCCAGGAGCTTCGAATCCACGCGCTGGGGAATTACCACTGGCAGGCGGGTGTGCAGCCGGAGCCGCTTGATGTGCGGAATCCGCTCAACCTCGCCGGCAAGCCGGCCCAGGACCCTGTCGTTGGTCGCCAGGGGGTCGCCCCCGCTGAAGATGACCTCGTTGATGCGCTCGTCCGCTGCCAGTTGCGCCAGGGGGTGCTCCCAGCCGGAGCCGCCGAGCTGGTGATCCCCGTAGGGAAAGTGGCGCCGGAAGCAGTACCGGCAGTTGATGGCGCAGGCGCCGGTCACCACCAGCAGGGCCCGGGACTGGTATTTGTGGATCAGGCCACCGTCGGCGCTGGCGGACGCATCCGCGAATTCGGACAGGGGGTCCGTCACATAACCCGGGGCTGGCTCGGATTCCGCGGGCTCTGGCATGACCTGACGCAACAGCGGGTCCCGTGGATTGCCTGGCTCAATGCGACTCAGGTAGGGCTCCGGGACGCGGATGGGGAAGTGCCGATGACCGGGTTCCATGCCCGCGATCAGGGACTCCGGAAGCGCCAGCCGCTCGCAGAGCTTCCCGGGCGTCGTGACGGCGCCGGCCAGGATTTTCTGCCAGCGGGGTTCCTCGTTGTGAACCCTGGTTTCGACAGGGGCCTGGGCTGGTTGTATCATTGGCCACCTACTTTAATTGGTAATCCGAGCGAGGAATCGATGGCGACCTATTCTACCAACGAATTTCGTGGCGGGCTTAAGGTCATGCTCGATGGCGACCCCTGCGCGATTCTGGAAAACGAATTCGTGAAGCCCGGCAAGGGCCAGGCATTCAACCGCGTGAAGCTGCGCAACCTGAAGACCAACCGGACCTGGGAGCGTACCTTCAAGTCCGGGGAATCCCTGGAGGCCGCGGACGTGCTCGAACTGGATATGGAGTATGTCTACAGCGACGGTGAATTCTGGCACTTCATGAAGACGGATGGCTCCTACGAGCAGTTTGCGGCCGATGAACGCGCTGTTGGTGACGCGGTCAAGTGGCTCAAGGAGCAGGACGTCTATACCGTGACACTCTACAACGGCTCGCCCCTGAACGTCACGCCGCCGGCCTTTGTGGAACTTGAGGTTGTGGATACGGATCCCGGCGTCAAGGGCGATACCGCGCAGGGGGGCTCCAAGCCCGCCACGCTTTCGACAGGCGCCGTCGTGAACGTGCCGCTGTTTATCGAGATTGGTGAAGTGCTCCGCGTTGATACGCGCAAGAACGAATACGTGGCGCGCGCCAAGAGCGGATGAGCTGGCAACCCGGTGCCTCGCTTCCCATGCTCCGGGCCCGCGCCCGGCTGCGGCAGCGGGTGCGTGACTTTTTTGCTGAGCGCGGTGTTCTCGAGGTGGATACGCCGGTCCTGGGTCGCTACGGCGTCTCGGAACCCGCCATCGACAGCATCCGCACCTCGGCGCCCGGGTTTGATGGCATTCTCCAGACCTCTCCCGAATATTTCATGAAACGCCTGCTCGCTGCCGGAAGCGGCCCCATCTACCAGATGGGGCCGGTGTTCCGCGCAGGCGAGTCCGGTCGGCGTCACAATCCGGAATTCACGATGCTGGAATGGTATCGCCCAGGATTCAGCCTTGCAGACCTGATGGAGGAGGTGGGGGCGCTAGTGTCATGGAATCTGGACACGGCGCCACCCGCCGTCCGTTGTTACCGTGATCTCATGCGCCGCCATGGGCGGGTCGATCCGTGGACCGATGAGGATGATGTGCTGAGCGCCCGGGCGTCCGAGGCCAGCGGTATCGACGCGGCAGATCTGGATCGGGGCATGGCGCTGGATCTGTTGATGAGCCATCGGGTCGAGCCAGCACTGGCCCATGAAGGACCTGTTTTTGTGCGTGGCTACCCGCCCGATCAGGCAGCCCTGTCCGAGGTCATAAGAGAGGGCGGTGTGGACGTGGCGCAGCGCTTTGAGCTCTATGTTAACGGGGTCGAGCTGTGCAATGGCTATCAGGAGCTGACCGACGCGGCGGAGCAGCGGGCCCGTTTTGAGCGTGATAACCAAGAGCGGCGTCAGCGGGGAGCGCCCGGGATGACGCCCGACCCCGGCCTGCTGGCTGCTCTGGAGGCGGGCATCCCGGTCTGCAGTGGGGTGGCTTTGGGGGTCGATCGTCTACTGATGCTGCAGATGGGCGCCGCCAGTCTGGATGAAGTGCTGCCGTTCTCCGCGGAGCGTCTATAGGGCTCGCGCCAGGGTGTTGCCCATGCGCAGATCCTGGCCCGATTCCAGATCCGATTCAGGGCCAAAACAGCCCCGGGGAAGCATGACGATGACAGTGCTTCCCAGGTGGAAGCGCCCCATTTCCTGCCCCCGCTCCAGGGTCAGGGCCTTTGATCCGTTGGCCGGATAATCCTGGCTCCACACTCGGCGTCCGGCGGGGGCGACCGGCCCTGCCCAAACGGTTTCGATCCCGGCGACGATCATGGCCCCGACCAGAACCACCGCCATGGGACCCCACTCAGTGCGGAACCAGGCAACCACCCGTTCATTGCGGGCAAAAAGCCGTGGCACCTTTTCCGTGGTAACCGGGTTAACGGAAAACAGCCGGCCGGGGATGAAGGTCATTTTCTCGAGCGTGCCGGTCAGTGGCATGTGCACCCGGTGATAATCGCGGGGTGACAGGTAGATGGTCGCAAACAGGCCCTGCTCAAAGGGCTCCAGCGTCGGTTCCGCTTCGCCCGTCAGTTCCGCGGCGGAGAAGGTCTGACCCTTGGCCTGGAAGAGGCGACCGCGACGGATTTCCCCGCATTGACTCAGGGTTCCGTCCGCCGGCGAGATCACGGTGCCCTCACCGCCGCTCAGTGGCCGCGCACCGTCCTTGAGGGCGCGGGTAAAGAAGGCGTTGAAGTTCGGGTATGCTTCCGGGTCCGGTTCCAGTGCCTCATTCATGTCCACGCCGTAGCGCGTGATGAACCAGTTGATGAAGCGGCGTTTGATCGCGGGATTGGTGGTGTTGGCCAGGCTTCCCGCTGCCCGGGACATCAGGTGCTGCGGGGCCAGGTGCTGTGCGGCCACAAAGGCGCTGTCGGTCAGGTCGTGGCTCATTCGACGGGGGTCTCCGGGTGGTTGCCCCATTCGGCCCAGGAGCCGGCGTAAGCCCGGACCTCGGGGAAGCCCAGGGCCTTGGCAACCACATAGGTGAGCCCCGAGCGATGGTGGCTCTGGCAGTGGGTGATCACGCCCGCGTCCGGCGTGATCCCGTGTTCGCTCAGTCTGGCACGCAACTGCTCTTCCGGAAGCAGCCGGTAATGGCGTTCAGGGTCCATGAGCTCGGTCCATTCCAGATTGACCGCGCCGGGTATATGGCCGTTGCGTGCTGCGGACTGGCGTTCGCCGCGGTACTCCTCGGGGGAACGCGCATCCCAGATGGTGACCCCACCTGCTTTAATGGCCGCAAGTACGTCCGGCAACTCCGCCGTAGGGGCGGGCTGGATCTCGATGCTCGGTTGCGTGGGCTCTGGGCTGGGCGTTTCGGTGGAGGTGGGATAACCTTCCTCGACCCAGGCGATGCGTCCGCCGTTAAGCAGGCTGTAGCGGCTGTGGCCGGCGCAGTCGAGCAACCACAGGAAGCGGCCCGCCCAGCCACCGCCTTCATCATCATAGGCAATCACGTGTTGATCCGGCGTGAGCCCGATCCGTCCCAGTAGCGTTTCCAGTTCCGCAGGCTCCGGCAGCAGGCCTGGAACCGGCGACGAGGCCCCCCGGGTTTCCCGGGGATGCACATGAACCGCCCCCGGGATATGGCCCTGGGCGTAGTGTTCCGGCCCCGAGAGGTCTACGACCAGAAGGTTGTCGTATCCGTCCAGGGACTGGGCCAGGGTTTTCGGTTCCAGGATCAGTGGCAGTTCGCTCATGGGGGCCTCGGGGTTATCAATGCTGGGCGAAGGATACCAGAGCCCCCCGGCGTTCACTAGACAGCGCCGGTTTGCGGAGAGTGCATCTGTGGTCCGAGGTCAACTGGTAGGACGCTGCCGCTCGGCCTCGTCCCGGATTCGCAGGTAATGCTCGAACCGCTCCGGGTGCAGCTCGCCGTTTTCCACGGCGTCCTTGAGGGCACAGCCGGGCTCATTCCGGTGGTGGCAGTCCCGGAACCGGCAATGGCCGATCCAGCGCCGAACGTCCACAAAGCCCTCCGTAATATCGTCCGGCGTCACATGCCAGAGCCCGAACTCCCGGATCCCTGGGGAATCGATAATGGCCCCACCGCTCTCCAGCCGGTAGAGGTAGGCGGTAGTGGTGGTGTGGGTGCCCTCGCCGTGGCGTGACAGGCCGCCGGTTCTCAGGCTGGTCTCCGGCAGCCAGTGCTGGATCAGACTGGATTTACCGACGCCCGACTGCCCGGCAATCACACTGATGCGGCCGTTCAGGAACGTCGGTTCTTCAGCGCCGGGTGCATCATCCTGGGCCGAGGTGCGTTCAATCCGGTAGTTCAGCTTCCGGTATCGATTCAGCAGCGACTCAATAGCGGGCTCGGATTCCCCATCCAGAAGGTCCTGCTTGTTCAGCAGGATGACCACGTCGAGGCCGTGGATCTCCGCCGCTGCCAGGTAGCGGTCCATGAGCTCCGGCTGCGGGGCTGGCTGTGGCGCAATCACCAGTACCAGCTGGTCCACGTTGGCGGCGATGGTCTTCAGGCGCCCGAAGCGGTCTGGCCGCTGCAGTTCGCCGTGGCGCTCATGGCGGGCGACGATCACGCCTTCACCGGCCTCCTCCTCGCTCCAGACCACCCGGTCCCCGGCCACCAGTCCACCCAGATTGGCACGGGCATGCACGCGCTGCTGTGGGAACTGGCCATTCTCTTCGGAGTCCATGAGCAGCTCGCCCCCAAAATGGGCGATGACGGTTCCAGCGTGACCTTCGGCCGTATCATCGGCCTGCCACTGTTCCTGGCGGGACTGGATGCGTTTCTGTTGCTGCTGGCTGAGCTTGCGTTTTCGCGGCACTGTGTCTTGTCTGTTAGCTGTGAGAAGATGCGGATATCGGCAACGAACGCACAGAATAGCGAAACGGGAGACGCTCAGCCATGGCGGAAACGAATGAACGGGCCCAGCGCCTGATCTGGATCGACCTGGAAATGACCGGACTGGAGCCGGAGCGGGACCGAATCATCGAAGTGGCGACCATTGTCACGGACGCGGACCTCAACACTATCGCCGAGGGTCCGGTGTTGGCCGTGCACCAGCCAGAGGCCGTCATGGAACAGATGGATGAGTGGAATACCATTACCCACGGGAATTCCGGCCTCACCCAGCGTGTGCGCGAGAGTAGCTTCACTGAACGTGACGCCGAACAGGAAACCATTGCGTTCCTGAAGGAGTGGGTTGACCCGCGAACATCCCCCATCTGCGGCAACAGTATCTGCCAGGACCGCCGCTTTCTGGCCCGGTATATGCCGGAACTGGAAGCCTTTTTCCACTACCGCAACCTGGACGTGAGTACCCTGAAGGAACTCGCCCGCCGATGGAAACCGGAGGCGCTGGAGGGCTTCAGCAAGAAAGGAGCACACCTGGCGCTGGATGACATCCGGGAATCCATTGCGGAGCTGCAGCATTACAGGACGACATTGTTCGGCCTTTAAGGGCTGTACGCCACACCAAAACGCTCGGCCAGCCCCGCCAAACGTTTATCGAGGGTCCACAGGCTGGCGCCGGGGGTGAGCAGGGTTGAGGCGAGAAGGGCAATATCCACCAGTCCACACCCGAGGCCATATAGCCGTTTTTCCTCGATCAGTGTCAGCACTTCTTCCTGTGTCGCCTCATAAGCGCACTGCAGCAGGCTGATGTCCTCAAGGGTCTTGGCGCGCGGCTCTGGAGGGGGTCCGCAGGTCAGCGCCGGTGACGGAATGGCCGCATACAAGGAAAGGGTGTGCGGCCTGTATTTATCCAACAACTGCCTGCGATGGGGGTTATTCAAACAGCGCAATGCCTACGCAAAGCCCAATCAACATGCTCCCGCACCATCTCTGACGGATACTCCCGCCGCGCCTTCAATGCCTCAATCACCGGAATGGTGCTCGGGGCGTTGCCCAGTCCCACGGCCAGGTTCCGCAACCAGCCCTCGTAACCAGCCCGCCGTATCGCGGAGCCCTCGGTTCGTTTTAGGAAAGTGTCCTCGTCCCAGAGGAAGAGCTCGGCGAGAGTGCTGTTGTCGAGGCCGTGGCGGGGCTGGAAGTCGGGTTCCTCGGTGGATTCACTGAACTTGTTGAAAGGGCACACCAGCTGGCAGTCGTCGCAGCCGAAGACGCGGTTGCCCATCAGGGGGCGCAGCTCTTCCGGGATGGGGCCGTTGTTCTCGATGGTGAGGTACGAGATGCAGCGGGCCGCGTCCAGCACATAGGGTTCCGGAAAGGCGTTGGTGGGACACACATCCAGGCAGGCGGTACAGCTGCCGCAGTGGTCGGTGGGGTAAGGCTCATCAATGGGCAGCGGGGCGCTGGTGTAGATTTCGCCCAGGAAGAACCAGGAGCCCGCCTTCGGGTGGAGCAGCAGGGTGTGCTTGCCCTGCCAGCCCAGGCCTGCCTTCACGGCGATGGGCTTTTCCATCACCGGGGCGCTGTCGACGAAGGCGCGGTGGTAGTAGCCGGGCAGGGCCTCGTCGATCCACTTCGCCAGTTTCGCCAGGCGCTTGCGCATGAGCTTGTGGTAATCCCGGCCCAGGCTGTAGCGGGTGATGTAGGCCTTTTCGTCGTCGCCCAGGACCGCGTCCGGGTCGTCCGGGTCCGGGCGGTAATCCAGCCGCACTGCGATGATCCGTTCGGTGCCTTCCACCAGTTGTGCCGGCCTGTAGCGCTTCTCGCCGTGCTGTGCCATGTAGCCGAGATCGGCGTTCAGCTCCCTGTCCAGCCACTGGTTCAGGCGCTGGCCGGTTTCCTCCAGTTGTGTGTCCGTAATGCCCACGGCCTGGAATCCCAGTTCATGGGCCCAGTCACGGATAAGGTTGGCGGTGGCGTCTAGGGATTCGGTCATCGATTTGCTATGGTCATTCAACGAGAATTTGCTATGCTTAACAGGGTTCTAGCCGTTTTTTTTAAACCGGCTTCTTATAACTGGTTCATTTTTGAGCGAAAACCGCTTAAATGGGCGCAACAGGGGCTCTGGCGCGATGCAGGTACCTCCATTGTACACGGCTGAGCAGGTTCGGCACCTGGATCAGGTGGCCATCGAGTCATTCGGCATCGATGGCTTTGATCTGATGAGGCGTGCGGGCAAGGCGGCCTTCCGCGTAGCGCGTCGCCATTGGCCCGAAGCACGCTCAATGGTGGTGCTTTGCGGCGGCGGCAACAATGGAGGTGATGGCTACGTGGTGGCGGGCCTGGCGAAGCAGCAGGGCTGGGAATACCGCTGCATCGCGGTGTCGGACCCGGACAAGCTCAAGGGCACAGCCCGGCAGGCATTGGATTTTGCGGGTGAAGCGGGTGTTGAAGTGGAGCGCTATGACGCGCTGACGCCCGATGCGTTCAATGAGGCACTGGCAGGTACTGAACTGATTGTTGATACGTTGCTGGGAACGGGCCTGGCCGGTGAGGTCAGGGAACCCTACGCATCTGTGATCGAATCGGTGAATCATTCCGCCGTGCCGGTGCTGGCGGTGGATATTCCGTCCGGGCTGTGCGGCAACACGGGGCGGACGCTCGGGAGCACCGTCGTCGCCGATGCCACGGTCACCTTTATCGGCCGAAAGGCCGGGTTGTATACCGGCGAGGCCAGGGACCATACGGGGCCGGTTATTTTCGATGACCTGGCTGTTGATCCGGCGGTTTATGACGCGGAACCCGAACCCGCAGCCCGCCTGTGGAGCCGGGAGGTAATCCGGGCCGCGTTGCCTGGACGACGGCCGACAACCCATAAGGGGGACTGTGGCCGGGTCCTGATCGTCGGCGGCGAGCAGGGCATGGGTGGTGCGGGCATCATGGCGGCGGAATCGGCGCTGCGTGCCGGGGCCGGACTGGTATTCCTCGCAACCCGGGGCGCACACGTGCCGGTGGCGCTGGCGCGCCGTCCCGAAGTCCAGGCACGGTCCGTGGAGCACGGCAATGAACTGGATGCGCTGCTCGAGAAGGTGGATGTGGTCGTGCTGGGGCCTGGCCTGGGACGTGATGCCTGGGGGCAGCAGATGTTCCAGCGGGTTTGCGCCTTCGAAGGGCCGGTGGTGGCGGATGCGGATGCCCTGAACCTGTTGGCCGAGGCCGGGGAGAAGAAACATCCGAACTGGGTGCTGACACCGCACCCCGGGGAAGCGGGCCGGCTTCTTGGAACAACGGTGCCGGAGATTGAATCGGATCGCTTTCAGGCCCTGAAGAAGCTGGTGGATCAGCATGACGCGGCGGTCGTCCTGAAAGGAGCCGGCAGTCTGGTAGGCGCTCCCCGGCAGATCCCGGCGCTGATCGATGCAGGCAACCCGGGAATGGCGACGGCGGGCATGGGCGATGTGCTCAGCGGCGTGATTGGTGCCCTGTTGGGGCAGGGGCTCGACACTTTCAGCGCGGCAGCCGCCGGCGCGGGCTGGCATGCCCTGGCCGGGGATGAGGCGGCGCGCCATGTGGGCATGACCGGCCTTTTGGCCGGGGACCTCTGCGATCACCTGTTTGCGGCTGTTGCCGCTAATTCGGCGGAGACCGCTGATGACTGAGTCCCTCTGGCTGGCCGATGAGGCCGCAACAGAGGCGTTGGGCGGCTGCCTGGCCTCGGTTTTTGGCAGCGGCGGTATGCTCTTCCTTGAGGGCGACCTGGGAACGGGCAAGACAACACTGACACGCGGGCTGCTGCGTTCACTGGGACACCAGGGCGCGGTCAAGAGCCCCACCTACACACTGGTGGAGCCCTACGAAAGCCTGGAGCCGGCGGTCTATCATTTTGACCTGTACCGCCTGGGCGAACCGGAAGAACTGGAAATGATGGGCATTCGGGACTACATGGATAAAGAGGCGCTGGTGATTGTCGAGTGGCCCCGCCGGGGTGGGGGGCTGCTGCCGGCGCCGGATTGCCATCTTGTACTGGAACATGCCGGCCGTGGGCGCTGTGCAAGACTGACGGCGGCCTCAGGGCCGGGAGAAACATTGGTTGCCAGGGCGGTGAATGCCTTTGAGAGTCGGGAGTAGTGCCATGGTAGGACGCTTAACGGGAATACTGTTGGTCTGCTTTCTCTGGCTGTCGGCCCCGGTTCTGGCCCAGACGCCTGTGGATAATGCCCGGATCTGGCCGGCCACAGATCACACCCGTCTGGTGCTGGAAACCGGCGATGCCGTGGAGCATTCGCTGTTTGCCCTGGAGTCGCCGGACAGGCTGGTAATCGATATTGAGAAGGCCGACCTGAAAACGAACCTCTCGGCTCTGGACCTCTCGGAAACCCCAATCAAGCGCATCCGCACCGGTCGCCGCGAGGGCGGTGAGCTGCGCGTTGTGCTGGACATGAAGGAGCAGGTGGAACCGCGCAGCTTCCTGCTGAAGCCCAACCAGAAGTATGGTCACCGCCTGGTGGTGGACCTCATGGACACCAACCGCACCCGACGCAAGGAACAGAAGGCGATACTCCAGGACCAGAGTGAGAGTAAGCGTCGGGACGTAATCGTGGTGGTGGACCCGGGTCACGGCGGTGAGGATCCGGGCGCCATCGGCGCGTCCGGCGTTCACGAGAAGAAGGTGACGCTGTCGCTGTCGAAGAAGCTGGTGGACCGGATCAACGCGAAAGAGGGCTACCAGGCCTACCTGACGCGCAAGGATGATTACTATCTGGGGCTGCGTAAGCGGGTTGAGATTGCCCGTGACTATAATGCGGATCTCTTTATCTCGGTGCACGCGGACGCCTTCCATTCTCCGCAGCCCCGGGGTGCGTCCGTTTATGCGCTGTCCACGGATGGCGCGAGCAGTGAGAACGCCCGCTGGCTCGCCAAGAGCGAGAACCGCTCGGACCTGATTGGTGGCGTAGGCGGCGTATCGCTCAGCGACAAGAACGAAATGCTGGCCGGTGTGCTGCTGGATCTCTCAATGACGGCCAGCATCCAACACAGTATCGGCGTGGGCAGCAATATCCTGGATACCCTGGATCGGGTCGGAGAACTGCATAAATCGTCGGTGGAACAGGCGGGTTTTGTGGTACTGAAGTCGCCGGATATCCCGTCCATCCTCGTGGAGGCGGGCTTCATCTCCAATCCCACGGATGAAAGGCAGCTGACGCGTTCGGACCATCAGGACCAGCTGGCCAGGGCGATCGTCAATGGCGTCAGTGACCATTTCCAGTCCTCGCCACCCCCCGGTTCCCTGATCGCACACCGCCAGCGTGGCGGTGACGGTGGGCGTCGCTATGAAATCCGGCGGGGGGATACCCTGTCCTCGATTGCTCGCCGCACCCAGACCTCGGTGACCCGGATCAAGGAGATCAATGATCTCAACACGGAGTCGCTGAAAATCGGGCAGGTTATCAGCATCCCTTCCTCCTGATCTGGTAGCATGAGTGCATGGCCCCGATCGAGATACTATCACCCCGCCTTGCCAACCAGATCGCCGCCGGCGAGGTCGTTGAACGGCCTGCTTCGGTTGCCAAGGAGTTGGTTGAAAATGCCCTGGACGCGGACTCAAGCCGCATCGACCTGGATGTGGAGCAGGGCGGTGCCCGCCTGATCCGCGTGCGCGACGATGGTACCGGTATCCCCAGGGACGACCTCACGCTGGCCCTGAACCGCCACGCCACGAGCAAGATCCATAATCTGGATGACCTGGAGGCGGTGAGTTCACTTGGCTTCCGCGGTGAAGCCCTGGCCAGCATCAGCTCCGTCTCGCGGCTGAACCTCACGACCCGTGCCCGGGGGGCAAGCGAGGGCTGGTGCGCCGAGGCGGAAGGCCAGGACATGCAGACCGCGCTGTCCCCGGCGCCTCATCCCGAGGGTACCACCGTTGAAGTGCGCGACCTCTTCTTCAACACGCCCGCCCGGCGCAAGTTCCTGCGCACCGAGAAAACCGAGTTCAATCACATTGAGGAAAACATCCGCCGCCAGGCCCTGAGCCGGTTCGAGGTGGGCTTCTCCCTGCAGCACAACCAGAAGACGGTTCATTCGCTGCGCCCCGCGACTTCGGAGACGGATCGGGAACGCCGGGTTGCCTCGCTCTGCGGTAGCCGTTTCATGGAAAACGCCGTGCACATTGACGCGGAAGCCTCCGGGCTGAGGCTCTGGGGCTGGGTGGCGCTGCCGACTTTCTCCCGCAGCCAGGCGGACCTGCAGTATTTCTTCGTCAATCGTCGGCCCATTCGGGATCGGCTGGTGGCCCACGCGGTGCGTCAGGCCTACCGGGATGTGCTCTTCAACCAGCGTCACCCTGCCTTTGTGCTCTACCTGGAGGTGGATCCCGCCAGCGTGGATGTGAACGTCCATCCCACCAAGCACGAAGTGCGGTTCCGGGACGGGCGCCTGGTCCATGATTTCATCTTCCGCACCCTCCATCGCGCCCTGGCCGATGTACGGCCCGATGACCACAAGCGTGGCATGGAGGTCGGGTCCGCCCCGGCAACCGATGCAACCCCGGCTATGCCGGCGGTCGGGCAGGGCAGTGCCGAAGGCGCACCTGCGGGTTATGGGTCAACGGCTTCCCCGGCCTCTACGGACGCCCAGATGGCATTCTACGGCGGGCTGCATGAGGGCGGCGGCGTGGCCTCCGGTGCGGCGATTGGCGAGCAGCAGGCTGATCCCTTCCTGCAGAGCAGCCCGGCACCCGCGGATCGGCAAACCGGTGAACAGGTGACACCGCCACTGGGCTATGCCATTGCCCAGCTCCACGGCATCTATATCCTGGCCCAGGGCGAGGAAGGGCTGGTAGTGGTGGATATGCACGCGGCCCATGAACGCATCGTCTATGAGCGGATGAAGCGGGGCATGGTGGGCGAGGGGATCAAGACCCAGCCCATGCTGGTGCCGCTGAGTCTCAACGTGAGCCAGCGCGAGGCGGATCATGCGGAACAGCACGCTGAGGAACTGACACAGCTTGGCCTGCACCTGGACCGCCTGGCGCCCGAGACCATCGTGGTGCGCCAGATTCCCGCGCTGCTGCGGGAGGCGGATATTGAGCAGCTGGTGCGCGATGTGCTGTCGGATCTGGTGGCGGAAGGTCAGAGCCAGCGCGTGGAGGCTCGCATTGAGCACCTTCTGGGCACCATGGCCTGCTACGGCTCGGTGCGGGCGAACCGGCAGCTGACTATCCCCGAGATGAACTCGCTGCTGCGGGATATGGAAGCCACAGAGCGCAGCGGCCAGTGCAACCATGGCCGACCCACCTGGACGCTGGTGACCATGGCGGAGCTGGATAAGCTCTTCATGCGGGGGCAGTGATGGCGAGCACCGAGCAGCCGCTGGCCGTCCTGCTCATGGGGCCCACGGCCTCGGGCAAGACGGAGCTGGCCATCCGGCTGCGGGAGGCTCTGGACGGTGAACTCATCAGCGTGGATTCCGCGCTCGTCTACCGGGGCATGGACATTGGCACCGCCAAGCCGGATGCCGGGACCCTGGCCAGGGCCCCGCACCGGCTGATTGATATTTGCGACCCGGCGACCCCTTATTCCGCTGCAGACTTCCGCGAGGATGCCTGCCAGGCCATGGACGAGGCGGTCGCAGCGGGGCGGACCCCGATCCTGGTCGGTGGGACCATGCTGTATTTCCGTGCGTTGTGCTTCGGCATGGCGGCCATGCCGGCCGCCTCCCCGGAGACTCGGGAGGCCCTGGCACGGCGTTTTGACGAGGAAGGGGGCGAGGCCCTGTACGAGGAACTGGCCCGCGTGGACTCGGTTGCCGCCGCCGGCATGCACCCCAACAACCGTCAGCGACTGCTCAGGGCCCTGGAGGTCTATCAGGTGGCCGGGAGGCCGATTTCCGAACTCTGGGCGGAGGAGAAAGCGGGCGGAGAGGGCGATCCATTGCCGTACCGGACCATTCCCATTGCGTTGTCGCCCCCGGAGCGCGCTGATCTGCACCAGCGGATTGAGCGGCGCTTCCATACCATGCTTGAGCAGGGGCTGATTGAGGAGGTGAGAGCCTTCTACGAACGTGGCGACCTGTCACTGGATCTGCCATCGATGCGAGCGGTCGGATATCGTCAGGTATGGGAACATCTAGCGGGTAAAACCGGTTACAATGAAATGGTTGAGCGTGCACTGGCGGCAACCCGTCAGCTGGCCAAGCGACAGATTACCTGGCTCAGAGGCTGGCCCGATTGCCATTGGCTTGATGGTGGCGATCCGGAGTGTCTGGGAAAGGCCTTGAAAATCATCAGGGCCGGGCCCACATTGGAGAGTGATCTACCGGCCGCTGCTGACGGTATCAAGGGAAGACCCGTCCGGTAGCCAGAGGCTCGGGGCGGCACCAAACATAAAAAACAGGAGAGGCACCATGTCAAAAGGGCATTCCTTACAAGACCCTTACCTGAATTCACTGCGCAAAGAACGCATTCCGGTTTCTATTTTTCTGGTGAACGGCATCAAGCTGCAGGGCCAGATCGAGTCCTTTGACCAGTTTGTGATCCTGCTGAAGAATACGGTCAGTCAGATGGTCTACAAGCACGCCATTTCCACGGTTGTGCCCGCCCGCAATATCAAGGCGCCCCAGCATCCCGGCGAGGAAGAAGAGGTGCCCGATTCCGTATGAGGAGTACCGCCTGATTGTTTGAAAGACCTGAAGCCGGTGAACGGGCCATACTTGTTCACATCACGCTAGCGTCGGAAACAGAGCCGGAAGATCCGGAGGAATTCCGGGAGCTTGTCGAATCTGCAGGCGTTACCTGCGTAGGTCTGGTGACGGGAACCCGGCATCAGCCCAGTTCCCGGCTCTTTCTGGGTTCGGGAAAACTGGAATCCCTGCGTGAACTCATGCAGGCCGAACAGGCGGACGTAGTTCTTTTCAATCATGTCCTGAGCCCCAGTCAGGAGCGCAATCTCGAGGGGGAGCTGCGGTGCCGGGTCCTGGATCGAACCGGCGTCATTCTGGACATCTTTGCCCAGAGGGCGCGAACCCATGAGGGTAAGCTGCAGGTTGAACTGGCACAGCTGGAGCACATGTCCACCCGGCTGATCCGGGGCTGGACCCACCTGGAACGCCAGAAGGGCGGCATCGGTGGCCGGGGGCCGGGTGAGACCCAGCTGGAGACGGACCGCCGCCTGCTTCGCGGTCGCATCAAACAGATCAACCGTCGCCTGGAAAAGGTACGCAAGCAGCGTGAGCAGGGGCGGCGGGCGCGCAGGAAAGCGGATATCCCCACAGCTTCACTGGTAGGGTACACGAACGCCGGGAAATCCTCCCTGTTCAACCTCATGACCGAGTCTACCGTCTACGAGGCGGACCAACTGTTCGCGACCCTGGACCCTACGGTACGACGGATCTCGGTGCCGGATGTGGGGCCGGTTGTGCTGGCAGACACGGTGGGCTTTATTCGCCATCTGCCGCACACTCTTGTCGAGGCGTTCAGGGCGACCCTTGAGGAGACGGTTGAGGCATCGATCCTCCTGCATGTCATCGACAACACGGATCCGGAGCGCGACGACACCATACACCAGGTCGAGTCTGTTCTGGCGGACATCGGGGCTGATGACATTCCCGTGCTCCAGGTCTGTAACAAGATTGATCGCATGCAGGACGCCTCGCCCCGGCTGGAGCGTGATGAGCAGGGTCGGCCCGTGCGCGTTTGGCTTTCGGCCATGACCGGGGAAGGGCTGGAACTGCTCTACGACGCCATGGCTGAACGCCTGGCGGAGGACGTGGTTCACCATTACGTAAAGCTCTCGCCAGCGGAAGGGTGGTTGCGTGCGCGCTTTTACCAGACGGGTGCGGTGGTCGCGGAGCGCTGGCTGGATGGCGGTGAGCCGGCGCTGGAAATCCGCATGCAGGAGCGGGACTGGTGCCAGCTTCTGGGGCATGCGGCGGTTTCCGAGGATCGGCTGTCATTCCTGGGCAACCAGGAGTGGATGTCGGCCCAGGCCGAAGCCTGAACGATACGGTTGTCCCAGCCCGCCAGAACACCTACAATTTGCATCTGTTGTGCAGACTCGTGCGGATGCCGGGTCATTCTGCAGAAGTTTGAATTAAAACGGAGACAATTATGGCCTGGAACGAACCGGGTGGAAACCGCAACAACGACCGGGACCCATGGGGCTCGGGCAATCGTGGCGGTAATAACGATCAGGGTCCGCCGGATCTTGATGAGGCGCTGAAAAAAGGCCTGGATAAGCTCAATAAGCTTTTCGGTGGTAAGGGCGGCGGAAGCCGCAGTGACGGCGGCGGCTCCGGCCAGGGCTCTGGTGGCTTCGCGCTGATTCTTGCGGTTATCGGCATTCTGGTGATCGGCTACCTCGGTTACCAGTCGGTCTACATCGTGGATGAGCGGGAAAACGCGGTGGTTCTGCGCTTTGGCGAGTATCACACCACCGCCATGCCGGGTCTCAACTTCAAGCTGCCGCTGGTCGACGATGTAAGAATGGTTACCGTCACCGATGTCCGGTCTTTCCAGTCCTCGGGCCATATGCTCACGGAGGACGAGAATATCGTGAACGTGAATCTGGCAGTCCAGTACCGCGTTAACGAGCCCAGAAAGTTTGTGCTGAACGTGCGGGACCCGAACATGACCCTGAAGTTCGCCACGGACAGCGCACTGCGCCATGAGGTAGGCAGTTCTGATCTGCACGGGGTTCTTACCGAGCGCCGCGCGGAACTGGGGCAACTGGTTGAGGAGCGGCTCCAGCGCTTTCTGGACAACTACCAGGTTGGCATGCAGATCCTGCGTGTGAACGTTGAGAGCACGCAGCCCCCTGAGCCCGTTCAGGAGGCGTTCCGGGATGTGCAGCGTGCGCGGGAAGACGAACAGCGCTTCCGCGATGAGGCTGAACGCTATCGCAACAAGGTGGTTCCGGAGGCCCGGGGTCAGGCCCAGCGTATTATTGAGGAAGCCGAGGGCTACAAGGCAGAGGTTGTTCAGCGCGCCCAGGGTGAGAGCCAGCGCTTCCTGGAGGTTTTCGACATCTATCAGCAGGCGCCGGAAGTGACCCGGGAGCGGCTCTACATCGAGACCATGGAGAAAGTGCTCTCCAACAGCAGCAAGGTGGTGCTCGATGTTGAGGAAGGCAATAACCTGATGATGCTGCCGCTGGACCAGATGGCCAAGGGCGGTGCCAGGGTCATGGGTCAGGGCAGCGACAGTGACGGCAGTGGCAGCGGGGATTCCGCTTCCTATGATCTTGAGCAGTTGACGGACCGGGTCGTTGAACAGATCCGTTCGCGGGATACCAACTCCAGCCGGAGGGGACGTTAATCATGAATACCAAGGGCATTCTGGCCATAATCTCCGGCGTAGTACTGCTTTACCTTGTTTCGGCCACGGTCTATATCGTGCCGGAAACCCATCGTGGTGTGCTGCTGCGGTTCGGGGAGTTGATCGAAACCAATATCCAGCCGGGGCTGCATTTCAAGCTGCCCTGGGTGGACAACGCGCGGCATTTCGACGTGCGGGTGCTCACGCTCAACATTGAGCAACAACGCTACCTCACCATCGAGAAAAAGCCGTTGGATGTGGACTCCTACGTGACCTGGCGCATCCAGAACGTGGACCAGTTCTATCGGGCGACTGGTGGCGACGAGCAGCGGGCGGAAAGCCTGCTGGCGTCCCGGATCGAGAACGGCCTGCGCGACCAGTTTGGTGTTCGCACCATGCGTGAGGTGGTGTCCGGTGCTCGTGATGAGCTGATGGTTGAGATTACGAAATCCGTTGACGAGTTCACGGATGAGGAGTTCGGCATCGAAGTGCTGGATATCCGTATAAAGGGTATTGAGTTGCCGCAGGAAGTCAGTGAAAACGTCTACGCCCGTATGCGCACCTCCCGTGAGAAGGAAGCGCAGGAATACCGTTCCCGGGGTCGGGAACTGGCCGAGGGCATCCGCGCAGATGCGGATCGCCAGGCGACGGTTGTCGTTGCCGAGGCACGCCGCCGGGCGGAAGAGATTCGTGGTGAGGGTGATAATGTGGCTGCCGGCACCTATGCGGACGCCTATGGTCAGGACCGTGATTTCTATGAACTCTATCGGTCCCTGACGGCCTACGAGTCCACCTTCCAGAGCAAGAGCGACATGTTCCTGCTTGATTCGAAGAGCGATTTCCTGCGGTTCCTTAAGGACTCCAGTGGCGCCGAACGCTGAATCGTAAGGCGGTGACGGAAACCGGAGCCCAGGGCTCCGGTTTTTTTATGGGCTGGATCAGAGTAGAATCGCCGCGTTGTAAGGACCGTATCAGGCTGGAGTCAAAGAGGGGGAGGCTATGTGGCAGGAACTGTTGATCGCCTTTGCCCTGCTTCTGATCATCGAGGGCATCATGCCTTTCCTGTACCCACAGCGCTGGCAGCGCATGGTGGAGGTGCTGGCGCAGATGGACCCCTCGACCATGCGCAAGGCCGGACTGGCCAGCATGGTCCTCGGCCTGGTGCTGCTTTACGTGGTTCGATAGGGTGGGTGGGCGATTCCGGTCTGGCCCGCCAATCGTTGTCCGAGTTGATAGAGCACGGATCCTGTAATCCATGAGCAATTCCGATCGATGGCTGCTTCCCGATGGCGTGGCGGATGTACTGCCGCCGCGCGCGCGCCGGGTTGAAACCCTTCGCCGTACACTGCTGGACCAGTATCAGCGGTGGGGCTATGAACTGATCATCCCGCCCCTCATTGAGTACCTCCAATCCCTGCTGACAGGGACCGGGAATGACCTTGACCTGCAGACTTTCAAGCTGACCGATCAGTTGACGGGCCGCATGATGGGGGTACGGGCTGACATGACGCCCCAGGCCGCGCGGATGGACGCGCACAGCCTGCGCCGTGGCGGTGTGACCCGCCTGTGCTATGCGGGTCACGTCCTCCATGCCCGCCCTAACAGCATGCTGGCAAGCCGGACTCCGCTGCAGGTGGGGTGCGAGCTTTTCGGCAGCACCAGTCGCTCCGCCGACCAGGAGATTCTGGACCTGATGCTGGGAACGCTCCAGACCGCGGGTGTTGCACGCATTCACCTGGATCTCGCCCATGTGGGCATCTTCCAGTGCCTGGCAGCTGCCGCCGGACTCGGAGAGCGTGAAGAGTCGCGTATTTTTGACGCCATGCGCCGCAAGTCCATCCCGGAACTGGATGAACTCCTGGGTGATGCACCAGCAGGCAGCTACCGCGATATGCTACGGAATCTGGCCAGGCTCAATGGGGGCGCGGATGTGCCCGAGAAGGCCCGCCGGATGCTTGCGGGCGCTCCCGATCGGGTGCTGGCCGCCGTGGATGAACTGGACAATGCCGCCGAGCGGGTGCGGCAGCGCCATCCGGATGTCAGCGTGGGCTTCGACTTCTGTGAATTACGCGGCTACAACTACCATACAGGGCTGGTGTTCGCGGCCTATACGCCGGGCGAGGAAGAAGCCGTGGCGCAGGGCGGCCGATACGACGCCGTCGGCGAGGATTTCGGGCGCGCGCGTCCCGCGACCGGCTTCAGCGCGGACTTGAATCGACTCCTGAGGGCCGGCGATGAAGCCAGCGGCGAAACCGAACCGGCGGGTGCGATATGGGCGCCGGCCGAGGATGACGCCGCACTGCGCTCCCGGATCAGTGAGCTGCGCCGGGATGAGACCGTTATCCAGGCCATGCCTGACGAGACCGCCTCGCCCCGGGAACTTGGCTGCAACCGCCAGCTGGTCCGGAGTGAGGACGGCTGGGACATTGTGTCACTTTAAAAGAAACTATCAGCGAGCCATTCATGGGTAAGAACGTTGTTGTACTGGGCACCCAGTGGGGGGATGAAGGCAAGGGTAAGGTCGTTGACCTGCTGACAGAGCAGGTCAGTGGTGTAGCCCGTTTCCAGGGCGGCCACAATGCGGGCCACACCCTGGTGATTGACGGGGAGACCACGGCCCTGCACCTGATTCCTTCGGGCATCCTGCGCAAGCACATCACCTGCATGATCGGCAACGGGGTGGTGCTTGCCTGCGATGCCCTGCTGGACGAGATCCGCATGCTGGAAAAGCGGGGCGTGGACGTGCGCTCGCGTCTGCGGGTCAGTGAGGCGTGCCCCCTGATCCTGCCTTCCCATGTGCGGCTGGACCAGGCGCGTGAAAGGGCCCGTGGCAAGGAGTGCATCGGGACCACGGGCCGCGGCATCGGACCGGCCTACGAGGACAAGGTGTCCCGCCAGGGTCTGCGCTTTGGTGATCTGGCGGATCCGGAGGCCTTTGAGAAAGGCTTGCGGGCATTGATGGCCTACCACAACTTCGTCCTGGAGCATTACTATCAGGAAACGCCAGTTGACGTGGAACAGACCCTGGCTGATTTCCGGGGTTACGCCGAAGAGCTGCTTCCCATGGCGGCGGACGTCACGGATATGCTCCATGCGTTCCGCAAGCAGGGAGAGCACATCCTGTTTGAAGGCGCCCAGGGTTCTCTGCTCGACATTGATCACGGCACCTATCCCTACGTGACCTCCTCCAATACCACCGCAGGGGGCGCGGCGACCGGGAGTGGTTTCGGGCCCATGTATCTGGATTACATTCTGGGGATCACCAAGGCCTATACCACCCGTGTGGGGTCCGGTCCCTTCCCGACAGAACTCTTTGACACCGATGGTGAGCACCTCGCCAGCAAGGGCCATGAATTTGGCACCACCACGGGGCGGGCACGGCGCTGTGGCTGGTTTGATGCGGTGGCACTGCGCCATGCCATCCAGATCAACAGTGTTTCCGGTATCTGTCTGACCAAGCTGGATGTGCTCGACGGCCTGGACGAGATCCGCGTCTGTGTGGGGTATGAGACGAAGGAAGGTCGGGTGACAAGGCCACCGATCCGGGGTGCCCAGTACGAGGCTATCGAGCCCGTTTACGAGACGCTTCCGGGCTGGCAGGAAAGCACCTCCGGGCTGACTTCCATGGATCAGCTCCCGGAGAATGCCCAGAGCTATATCCGTTTCATCGAGGAGCAGATTGAGGCCCCCATTGACGTGATTTCCACCGGGCCGGACCGGATCGAGACCATCACCCTGCGCCATCCCTTCGATGCATAACCCCTTTCAGGCGGGTTTGTCCGCGACCAGGGTGGCGCGGATTGGGGCTGGATAGCCCTCGATCGTGCGGGTCGGGTCTTTTGGGTCGAGAAAATCCGGCAGTGACTGGAATTGCATCCAGTCTGTTGAGCGCTGTTCTTCCGTGGTCGTGGGGGTCACGTCCACGGCCCGCACGTTCCGGAAGCCGGTCCGCTCCAGCCACCGTTGAAGCATCTCAACACTGGGAATAAACCAGACATTGCGCATACGCGCGTAGCGGTCTTCCGGCATCAGCGTCTCGGTGGGGCCGCCTTCGATTACCAGGGTTTCCAGCACCAGCTCGCCGCCCGGTTTCAGGGCGGATTTCAGCTCCAGAAGATGATCCAGCGGTGAGCGTCGGTGGTAGAGCACGCCCAGGGAGAAGACCGTATCGAACAGGGCCAGCCCCGGGGGCAGGTCCTCCATGCGCAGGGGGAGCAGGTCCGCCGGAGGCGCCGACGGCAGGTAGTCGCGCACCGCCAGAAACTGCATCAGGAATAGTATGCCGGGATCGATGCCGATCACCCGGCGGGCGCCCGCGCCCAGCATCCGCCAGCAGTGATAGCCGGAGCCACAGCCCACGTCCAGCACCGCACGGCCTTCCAGGGGGCTCAGTTGTGGGGCGATACGCTCCCATTTCCAGTCGGAACGCCATTCCGTATCCACCTGCACCCCGAAGAAATCAAAGGGGCCTTTGCGCCAGGGCATCAGGCCCCGCAGCCCGGCTTCCACCTGCTTGATGGTCGTATTCTCCAGCGGTTCAGGGCTCGAGAGCTGAACCGTCGGGGACTGGAAATCCGCTGCAACCCGGGGGATCGGTGGTAATGAGGTCAGGGCCCCCAGCCAGCGGGGCAGGTCCCCGTGAGGGCGGGTGTCAAAGACCTCTTCGAGGCGGTTTTCGACCTGATCCCGCCATTCGTGCCGGTTGCTGTCGGCCAGCCAGTCCAGCAGCGGTGTATAGCGTGGGCGCCAGTCAAAGTGGTCAGTCACTCCTTTCCTCCCGGAGGTCGTCGTTCTCAGGGGCCAGTGCCAGCAATGAAACAAAGTTCAGGGACTGCTGCCAGAGCGTGACCCGGGCAAAGCCGGCATCGAGCAGGCGTTGGCGGTGGGTTTCCAGGGTCTCCGGAATCAGCACTTCCTCCAGGGCGTTGCGCTTGCGGCTGATCTCCATTTCGGAATAGCCCTGTGCCCGCTTGAAGTCGCGGTGCAGCGCTTCGTGCAGGGCCTGTTCGTCGCTGTCCGCAAACGCTATCTTTTCCGAAAGGATGAGAGCACCGCCCGGCTCCAGGGATTTGCGAAGCCGGGTCAGCAGGGGGGCGCGTTCCGCTACGGGGATGAACTGCAGGGTGAAATTCAGGGCTACGACACTGGCGGGCTGATAGTCGATCTCCCGGATATCGGCACACATCAGTTCCACCGGGAGCGGGCCATCGTCCAGGGCAATGTAGTGCTGGCAGCGTTCGATCATGGATTCGGCGTTGTCCACGGCGATGATGCGCGCATCCGTATCGGGGATACTGTGGCGCATGGCCAGGGTGACGGCGCCCAGCGAGCAGCCCAGGTCATAACAGGCGGTTCCCGGGCGTGCGAAGCGGGCGGCAATGAGCCCGATCATGGGGACGATGGTGGTATACCCGGGGACGGAGCGACGGATCATGTCCGGGAAGACGCGGGCCACGGCCTCATCGAAGCTGAAGGGCTCCGTGTTGATGCCTGGCTCGGAGTAGACGGTGTCCGTCTCGGAATCAAAGCGACTGGTCGGGTTGGTCATAGCAGGACTACTGTGTCTCTCATGCCACCGGTGGTGATACCGGCGGCTGCTGGAGGTTGGCGAGCTGTTCGCGCAGCATCAGGATATGGTCGGACCAGAAACGGGGCTGACCGAACCAGGGAAAATGCATCGGGAACGTGGGGTCATCCCAGCGCCAGGCGAGCCAGGCGGACTGGTTGACCAGGCGCATGGTGCGCAGCGGCTCAATCAGGAAGCGCTCGCGGGGATTGAAGTCGTTGAACTGTTCATACCCCTCGATCAGCTCGCCCATCTCCAGGCTCTGTTCAGCGCTATCGCCGCTGAGCATCAGCCAGAGGTCCTGAATGGCCGGACCCTGCCGGGCATCATCGAAGTCTACGAACAGGATGCGCTCCTCGCGCACCAGGATATTGCCGAGGTGGCAGTCGCCGTGGAGGCGCAGGCTGTTGACCGGACCGGCCTCCTCGATGTTGCGCTGGATCTCGGTCAGCAGGTCCCGGATCAGGCTCTGGTAGGGGTGCTGAAGATCGTCGGGAACGAAACCACTCTCAAGCACGAAACGGTGGCCGCGCTCGATGGTCTCAATCGGGTCAATGCTCGGGCGTGACTGGAAATCACTGCGGGCACCGACCTGGTGGATGCGGCCGATCCACTGGCCGACACGGAAGAGGGTGTCGGGCAGGGTGATGTCCGGTGCCTGGCCGCCCCGCTGCGGAAAGAGGGCGAGGGTGAAGCCGCCATAATCCGCCAGATAGCCCCCATTGGCCAGCTTGATGGCACCCACAACCGGGATTTCCGCCTCTTCGAGCTCGGCGACGAAGCTGTGTTCTTCAAGCAGCTGTTCCCGGCTCCAGCGTTCAGGCCGGTAGAACTTCGCGATCAACGGGGTGTCATTTTCGATGCCCACCTGGTAGACGCGGTTTTCGTAGCTGTTCAGCGGAAACAGGCGCCCGTTGACCTCAAAACCACAGGATTCCACAGCGTCGAGGACCAGGTCCGGCGTCAGGTGCTGGTAGGGATGGGCTGATTCGTTCATGGCTCAGGACCCCCTTGCCGGGCTGAGTGCGGGATTGCCGAGTCCGCTCTGGCGCAGCTCCATGTCGTTGAGGTAGTACCAGTTTTCATCGAGTTCCCACCGCACACGGTTGATCCTGGGAGAGGTCAGCACCGCCTGGCTGGCCCGCGCCTGGAGGCGCGCGTATTCCTGCTCCAGGCGCCGCATTTCCGCGCTGTTTTCGGCAACGCCCCGCAGGCTCGGGAAAAGTTCGCGCAGGGCCTGTTCGGTCGCGATGCGTGGCGAGCGGAGGGTGCTCATGACGGCTGTCTCGCCGTCAACCCGCAGGACGCGGAACGGGTAGGGGTAGTCGGCGATTTCCTCATGGCTGCGGATGCTCTCGTTCAGCTCCATGACGACATAGCCGCGCCACCCCAGCCAGCTGACAAAGAGTGCAGCAATGAACATGACAAAAATAAACTGGCGAATATCGGACATTATCTGGCCTTCCCAACCATGATCAGACGCGGTTATCCATCGTAACCGCCGAGAATTCGCTGAAGCAGCGAGTGCCCCATTATAACCCGGAAAGGCATTCCAATCAGAGCCCCCAATGGTATCCTCGCGTCCATGGAAAGCTATGAGGCAGATGCGGTTGTTATCGGTGGCGGTGTGGTCGGGTTGGCGGTCGCCCGTGCCCTGGTTCGGCAGGGAATGGGCGTTATCGTCGTTGAGCGTAACGACCACGTTGGCGAGGGAATCTCATCACGCAACAGTGAGGTGATCCATGCTGGCATCTATTACCGCCCGGGCTCGCTCAAAGCTGAACTGTGCCGGGAGGGACGGGACCGGCTGTACAACTTTTGCCGCGACAGGCGGGTTCCCTACCGACAGTGCGGCAAGTGGATCGTGGCCGTGCAGCGGGACCAGGTCTCCTCGCTGGAACGCCTCAAAGCCAATGCCGCCGCGAATGATGTGGCGCTGGAGTGGCTCCCGGTCGGAAGGCATCGCGAGGAACCGGGGCTTCGCGCGGAGGCGGTGCTGAACTCACCGCTGACGGGGATTATCGATGCCCATGCCTATATGCAGGCCCTCGTGGCGGATATTGAGGCCGCCGGCGGCTGGGTTGTCTGTCATACACCCGTTGAACGCCTCGTGTCGGAAGGCCGACAGCATTGCCTGGTGCTGGGCGGCGAGGCGCCCTGCGAGCTTCACACACCGCGGGTAGTGAACGCGGCCGGACTCGCGGCCATCCCCCTGGCCCAGCATTGGGAGGGCATGCCGGCCTCGGTGATTCCCCGGGCCCACTGGTCCAAGGGCCATTATTTCGCCTACAGCGGGAGGCATCCGTTCAGCCGGCTTATCTATCCGCTTCCGGACGCCACCGGCCTGGGGGTGCACCTGACCCTGGACATGGCCGGTCAGGCCCGCTTTGGTCCGGACGCGCACTGGGTTGAGAGCGGGGATCTGACGGTACCGGCGTCGCTCCGTGACCGTTTTGCCGAAGCCGTGAGCCAGTGGTGGCCGGGGCTGGATCCGGAGCGTCTCGTGCCGGCCTATGCCGGGATCCGGCCGCGTATCCACGGGCCCGAGGATTCACCCGCAGACTTCGTGATCCAGGGCCGTGAGCGGCATGGACTTCCCGGCGCGGTCAACCTCTTCGGTATTGAGTCGCCCGGTCTTACGGCGTCTCTGGCTATTGCAGAGCGGGTCCGACAACAGCTGGCCTAGGGGGTTCGCGCCAATGCCCAGAGGTCCACGCGCTTGATGCCCGCCTGACGAAGGCATGCCGCCATGGCCTCCCCGCTTGCGCCGGTGGTAATCACGTCATCAACAACGGCAACATGCTCCGGTAGTGCCGTCCGGGTGGTCACGAAAAAGGCACCCTGAAGATTGCGACGCCGTTCACCTCGATCGAGCCCCGCCTGAGGCTGAAACCCGGGGTGTCGCTGCAGCAGTCGTGTCTCCAGTGGGATTCCGGTCTCCCGGCTCATCCAGTCGGCAATTTCTGCCGTCTGGCTGAAGCCCCGCTCCCGCAGCCGCTCTGCCGCGATAGGGGCCGGAATCAGGCTCTGGGGGATTGCCGGGAGGTTGCTGGTTACCTGATGGGCCCAGTTAAGGGCCAGGGCCCGGCCCGGTGCCCGTAATCCGTCGTATTTGTATCGCCGGATCATCTGATCGATCGGGAATTCATAGCGCCAGGGGGTCAGGCAAAAATCCTGCGCTGGGCTGCGGAGCAGGCAGGCGCTGCAGAGCCGCCGTGGATTGGGCGAGGCCAACGGCAGCGCGCAACGCTCGCAGGCGGTGTGATTATCGGGGAGATCCCCGAGACAGGCCTTGCAGAGGCCCGTGCGGCCGGCCCTGGCAAGGCACAGGACGCACCGTGAGAGGCGTAAGCTGGAACGCTCGCGGTTAACCCAATGGGATGCCCAGGTTGACAGCGTTCGGCCTATCCTTATCATACTCATCATCCCTGATCGAGAAATGTACGGATTCACACAAGGCTCACAGTATGACTGCTTCTGCACCCATCCGCCATGACTGGACCCACCGGGAAGTGAAGGACCTGCTCGACAAGCCCTTCAATGACCTGATTTTCGAGGCCCAGCAGGCGCATCGCGCCTATTTCAACCCCAATGAGGTCCAGGTCAGCACCCTGCTGTCCATCAAGACCGGCGCCTGCCCCGAAGACTGCATGTACTGCCCCCAGAGCGGGCACTACAACACCGGGCTTCAGAAGGAAAAGCTGATGGCGGTGCAGAAGGTCCTGGATGAGGCGAAGGCCGCGAAGGAAACCGGGGCAACCCGCTTCTGCATGGGCGCCGCGTGGCGCAGCCCCACCAAGAAGGACCTGCCCCACGTGCTGGACATGGTGCGCGGCGTGAAGGAAATGGGCCTGGAAACCTGCATGACCCTGGGCATGCTGACCGAGGAGCAGGCTGCAGAGCTTTCGGAAGCGGGTCTGGATTACTACAACCACAATCTGGATACCTCCGAACGCTACTACAATCAGATCATCACCACACGGACCTACCAGGATCGCCTGGACACACTTGAAAACGTCCGCAACGCGGGCATGAAGGTGTGCTGTGGCGGCATCATGGGCATGGGCGAGGACGAGGCGGACCGCGCCGGCTTCCTGATGGAGCTGGCCAACCTCCCCGAGCATCCCGAGAGTGTGCCCATCAACCTGCTGATCAAGATTCCGGGCACGCCGCTTGAAAACGTGGAAGACCTGGACCCGATTGAGTTTGTACGCACCATCGCCGTGGCCCGGATCCTGATGCCCAAGAGCCACGTTCGGCTCTCTGCCGGGCGCGAGGACATGACCGACGAGATGCAGGCACTGTGCTTCTTGGCCGGCGCCAACTCCATTTTCTATGGCGATCAACTGCTGACGACCGAGAATCCGGAAGCCGACGCCGACCGCCGCCTGTTCGAGCGCCTGGGCATCCGTCCGGAGCCTCTGGCAACCGACCGGAGCGACGAGGACGAAGCGGCAGAGCTGACTGAACGGGTGGAGCAGGAGCGCCAGAGCCACCTCTTCTACGATGCGGCTAATGCCTGACCTGGAACAGGCCCTTCAGGACTTAGAGCAACAGGGACTATTACGCCAGCGCCGGCTTCTGGAGTCTGTCCAGGGGCCGGAGGTCACCATTGATGGTCAGGCCATGCTGGCCTTCTGCAGCAACGACTATCTCGGACTGGCGGGGCATCCCGGCGTCACCGAGGCCATGACCGATGCGGCCGCCGTCCACGGCGTGGGCGCTGGCGCCTCGCATATGGTCTGTGGCCACCACGACCTCCATCACCAGCTTGAGCAGGCCCTGGCAGCCCACACCGGGCGCGAGGCCGCGCTGCTCTTCTCCACGGGCTACATGGCGAATCTTGGTGTCATCTCGGCGCTGGCCGGGCGTAATGACGTGGTCCTCGAGGACCGACTTAATCACGCGTCGCTTATTGATGGGGCCCGGCTTGCCGGTGCCCGCATCAAGCGTTATGCGCATGCGGATCAACGCAGCCTGGAAGAGGCCCTGAATACGGGCCAACGGCATGCGCTTGTCGCCACTGATGGGGTGTTCAGCATGGATGGCGATCTGGCGCCGTTGGACGGCATTGCGGCGCTCTGTCGTGACTATGGTGTGCCGCTTATGGTCGATGACGCCCATGGGATCGGGATTCTCGGGCAGATGGGAGCCGGCATTACCGAAATCCGCCAGATGTCCTCCACTGAAGTGCCCATCCTTATGGGAACCCTGGGCAAGGCCCTGGGCGTCTCCGGTGCCTTTGTGGCGGGCTCCCGGGTACTGATTGATTACCTGATCCAGAAAGCCCGCACTTACATCTACACCACGGCCATGCCGCCCGCACTCGCCGCCGCAACCCTTAAGAGTCTCAGTATCTGTCGTGATGAATACTGGCGCCGGGAACGGCTCGCGAAGCTGGTGGCCTGGTTCCGGGATGAGGCCGGGGCTCTGGGATATGGCCTGATGCCTTCCTGGACCCCCATCCAGCCGTTGGTAACCGGCTCCAGTGAGTCGGCAATGGCCGTAAGTGCCGCGCTGGCGCGGCGCGATATTCTGGTACCCGCCATTCGGCCGCCAACGGTGCCCGAGGGGAGTGCCCGACTGCGCTTCACCTTCAGTGCCAGTCATACGGATGAGCACATGGAGCGGCTCCTGGAAGCACTCGCGGCGGCCCGGTCCGAGACGGGGATACTGTGACGGATGCAAGCTTACCAGTGGTGGCCGTCAGCGGCTGGGGGATGCCGTCCTGGCTGCTTGATGACTGCCTGCCGCGAGGGCGGAATATCTACCGTATAACACCTGAGCAGCTCCTGGAGGCCGAGGTGGATGAGCCGGAGGCGGCCATTGCACACTGGTTGCCAGAGTTGCCGGAACGAGCGATCTGGGTCGGGTGGTCACTGGGCGGACAACTGGCCATGGCGGCCTCGGCGCACGCGCCCGACAAGGTGGCCGGGGTTCTGACGCTCTGTACCAACCCGTGTTTCGTGGGCTCGGACAACTGGTCGGCAGGTGTATCACCCAAGGTATTCGATGATTTTCATCGTCGCCTGAAGCGATCACCAGAGGAGACGCTCTCCCATTTCTGCTCGCTGATGATCCATGGCGCCGAAAGCGCGGGCGAGGATCGTCGCTGGTTGCGTCGCGCCGAATGGCCGGAGCCGCCCGAGGACTGGCGCCTGGAGCACACCCTTGGCTGGCTTGGTGACCTGGACCAGCGGTCACTGTGGAAGGCGCCGTCCGTGCCCAGCTGGCATCTTTTCGGAGAAAAGGATGCCCTTGTTCCCGCGTCGGCAGCAGCGGCGCTTGGGATTGCGGAGAAGCGCCGGCAGGTGGTGCCGACGATGGGGCACTGGCCGGGCGGGTACTATGCCGGCCGGGTGCGTGAGCTTCTGGAAAACCAGTGTAACCGGGTGAACGAATGAGTACGGAGGGGTTGAATCGGGTTTCCAGAGAACGAATCTCCGATGATTTCGGCGCTGCGGCCAGTCATTATGACTCGGCGGCACGGCTGCAGCAGCAGGTTGGCGCGCGCCTGATGAACCGCATGGATTCAAGGGGTGGTGGCCAGGGCATGGATCTCGGCTGTGGCACGGGCTACTTCCTGTCCCTGCTTTCTGAACGACTTGAGCCGGCGCAAATCGTGGCGGCGGACCTGTCACCCGGCATGATCCAGTACGCGCGCCAGGCGCGCGGTATTGCGTCGGACTGGCTGGTGGCGGATGCTGAAGCTCTGCCTCTCCCGGATGCCAGCCTGGACTGGATCTTTTCCAGCCTCATGATTCAGTGGTGCGACGATACCGCAGCCGTTGCGAGAGAAGCCCATCGGGTTCTGAAACCGGGTGGTGAGGCGGTATTCTCAACGCTGGTGTCCGGTACGCTCGGTGAGCTTGAATCCGCCTGGGCGGAGGCCGATCCCGGCGGGCGCCACGTCAATCGTTTCCTGACGCTCGGGGAACTCAGGGCAGCACTTCGCAAAAGTTCCATGGAATCCTCCGTTGAGGTTGAGCCTATGGTGCTCTGGTATCCGGATGTTATGGCGCTGTTGAAGGAACTGAAGACCCTGGGCGCCCGCTACAAGGATGAAAACCGCCGCCGCGCGGCCATGGCCCCGGCACGACTCAGGGCACTCAGGGCCGCCTACGAGCGGTTCCGCCAAGGTGAACAGGGCGCGCCTGCAACCTGGCAGGTGGCGTACGTGCGCCTGGTCAGGAATGCATGATTCCAATAGTTCTCGAGAGGCCCCAATGCCAAAGACATCCTTCTTTGTAACTGGTACGGATACGGATTCGGGCAAGACAGCCGTCGCCGGCGGCATCCTTGCCCTGGCGGCGCAGCATGGTCTGCGGACGCTGGCGATGAAGCCCATTGCCTCGGGCTGCCATCAAACCCCTGATGGGTTGCGGAACCCGGATGCACTGCATCTGCAGAGCGTCATCACGGAATCCCTCAGCTATGACGCCGTCAACCCGATTGCCCTGGAGCCGGCCATTGCGCCTCATGTTGCCGCCATGGACGCGGGCCGAAGCCTGTCCGCCGAACGCCTGGCCGGTTATTGCCGGGGTACCATGATCCGTCCTGGCGATCTGTTCCTGGTGGAAGGGGCCGGGGGTTGGCGGGTGCCGCTGAACAGCACCGAGACCTGGTTCCATTTCGTGCGCGACCTCAACATGCCGGTGGTGCTGGTGGTGGGCATGAAGCTCGGGGCGATCAACCATGCGCTGCTGTCCGCCGACGCGATTCGCCGCGACGGCCTGGAGCTGGCCGGGTGGGTGGCGAATCGCTGTGGGCCAACACCCATGGAGCGGGAGGACGAAACCTTTGACTATCTCTGCAAACACATTGAGGCCCCATGTATGGGGCGGGTGCCCTGGCTGGAGGGCGTCGACGGTTTCCCGTCCGCGGAGGCCGTGGCGCGATACCTGTCCCTACCACTGAATGCGACTAATTAGAACCTGAACCGCAAAGCAGTTCATTAATCTCTTGACAGAGCCTTGGCTCCAAACGTATGTTTCAAACAGTCGTTTAATTGTTGGAACCGAGGTACAGCGCCATGCCCCAATACAGAGCACCCCTGCGTGACATCCAGTTTGTGATGAACGAACTGCTGGATACGGAAACGCATTATCAGCATATCCCGGGTGGCGAGGAAGCTACGCCGGACATGGTCAATGCCATCATCCAGGAAGGGGCCAAGTTCTGTGAGCAGGTGCTGTCACCGCTTAACCAGAGCGGGGATCAGGAAGGCTGCACCCTGGAAAACGGCGCGGTGACGACGCCGAGCGGTTTCAAGGAAGCGTACCAGCAGTATATTGCGGGCGGTTGGCCTTCAATGACGGCGGATGAGGAGCTTGGCGGCCAGGGCCTGCCGGGCTCCTTATCCATAGTCATGAGTGAGATGGTGGGGACCGCCAACTGGTCGTTTGGTATGTATCCCGGTCTCAGCCATGGCTGTCTCAACACGCTGGAAGCCCATGGTTCCGATGAACAGAAACAGACCTACCTGCCCAAGATGATCAGTGGCGAATGGACGGGCACCATGTGCCTGACCGAATCCCATTGCGGTTCCGATCTCGGCATCCTGCGTTCCAAGGCAGAGCCGAACGCCGATGGCAGCTACGCCATCAGCGGTGAGAAGATCTTCATCTCCGCGGGTGATCATGACATGGCGGATAACATCATCCACCTGGTGCTGGCCAGGCTGCCGGACGCCCCCAAGGGCACCAAGGGTATCTCCGTGTTTGTGGTACCCAAGTTCCTTCCCGACGAGAATGGCAACCCGGGCGAGCGCAACAGTGTTTCCGTGGGCTCCATTGAGCACAAGATGGGCATCCACGCCAACGCCACCTGTGTGCTGAACTTCGACGGTGCCAAGGGCTTTCTCATTGGCGAACCGCACAAGGGCCTGAGCTATATGTTCACCTTCATGAACATCGCCCGTATCGGTACCGCCATCCAGGGGCTGGGCTCCGCCGAGCTGGCTTTCCAGGGATCGCTGGAGTATTCCAAGGATCGCCTGGCCATGCGTTCGCTGTCAGGCCCCAAGAATCCGGATGGCGCTGCGGACCCCATTATTGTGCATCCGGACGTGCGCCGTATGTTGATGACCCAGAAGGCGCTGGCCGAGGGTGGCCGTGCCATGATCTATTACGCGGCGCAGCAGGCGGACATCGCCACGCGCAGCGAGGACGAGGACGCCCGCAAGGAAGCCGATGAACTGCTTGGCTTCCTGACGCCAATCGCCAAGGCCTTCCTGACCGAGACCGGGATTGAGGCGTCCAACCAGGGCATGCAGGTCCTGGGTGGCCACGGCTATATTTCCGAGTGGGGCATGGAGCAGATTGTCCGTGATGCCCGTATCGGCGCCATTTACGAAGGCACCACGGGCATCCAGGCTCTGGACCTGCTCGGTCGCAAGGTGCTGATGAGCCAGGGCGAATCGCTCAAGCGCTTCACCAAGAAAGTGCACCTGTTCTGCAAGGAGCATGGCAGCAATGAAACCCTCAAGGAATTTGTTGAGCCGCTCAGCGCCTTCAACAAGGAGTGGGGCGATCTCACCATGAAGCTGGGTGCGGCTGCCATGAAGGACCGCGAGGAAGTGGGCGCGGCCTCCTTTGACTACCTGATGTATTCCGGCTACGGCGTCATGGCCTATCTCTGGGCCTCCATGGCGGAAGTGGCGCAGCGCAAGCTGGAGGAAGGCACCTCCGAGGAAGCCTTCTACACGGCCAAGCTGCAGACAGCCCGTTTCTACTTCAAGCGGTTGCTGCCGCGTGCCAGGGCCCACGCCGAGGCCATGGTTAGCGGTGCAGACAGCTTGATGGACATGCCCGAAGAGCACTTTGCCTTCTAAGCAGGTTTACAGGCACGAAACGGTAAGCCCGCCTTGTGCGGGCTTTTTTGTGCGCCCGGCACGGGCGCACTCCTGGAGGTGAAAGTCCTCCCGTAAGCTGGCCACAGCGAACGAAGTGAAGCGCAACTGCGTGAGGGTGACCGAGCGTGGGGAGGAAGCGTGGAGCGTAA